>PVMK01127313.1_pt1 | contig 93735 bp, 92 predicted proteins | sample 1853481 | NCBI WGS metagenome assembly PVMK01 (sample SAMN08533507, study PRJNA380276) | Marine sediment metagenome, whole genome shotgun sequencing project.
TCATAGCATCATAAAATAAAAAAGCAACGTCGTTTCTAAAGAGATATTTTATAATTAATTTGGCATAAATAATTTTAATCGAGATTATTGCAATATCAAACTATTGTTTATATTTGCATCCCGATAATTATCGGGACCTGCGGGCGTGGTGGAATTGGTAGACACGCTAGACTTAGGATCTAGTGCCGCGAGGTGTGGGGGTTCGAGTCCCTTCGCCCGCACTAAAAGATAAAGCTTCTTGGAAACGAGAGGCTTTTTTATTATATAGTTTTGATAAAGGAAAAGGACGAGAAGCCTGCCTGTCATCTCTAAACGATATATAGGCAGACAGGTTTATCCCGTCTTTTGGCGGGGAAGTCCCTTCGCCCGCACAAAAAGATAAAGCTTCTCTAATTCGAGGAGCTTTTTTGTTAAATGAATGTGTTAATTAAGGATTAATAGATTAAAAGTTCATGGACCATTTACTATTCAAGATTACATTAATATTTAAAATCCCTTTTATCATTTGGTTATTGATCAAAACTTGTATTTTTACCTCTTACAAAAGTTGTGATAAGTCTAAACACTTATCCGATAGCCATAATTTAACTGTGTCATAATGCAAAAGCGTACACTGGGTTTCTGGGAAATATGGAACATGAGTTTTGGGTTTCTTGGAATACAAATGGGTTTTGCCCTGCAAAATGCCAATGTTAGCCGAATCTTTCAAACCCTGGGAGCAGATATTGAAGATATTCCTATTCTCTGGGTTGCTGCACCATTAACCGGACTGATAGTACAACCTATTATTGGTTATTATAGCGACAGGACCTGGCACCCAAAATTAGGACGACGACGTCCCTACTTTCTTGTTGGCGCCATTTTAGCTTCGTTGGCCTTATTTATCATGCCGAACTCACCGATGCTGTGGTTCGCGGCCGGAATGTTATGGATCATGGATGCTTCCATAAATGTTTCTATGGAACCCTTCAGGGCATTTGTAGGAGATAATCTTCCCGATCACCAACGTACAAAAGGTTTCGCCATGCAAAGTTTTTTTATCGGTATCGGAGCTTATGTGGCTTCCAAACTCCCTAATATGTTGACCTATTTGGGAGTGGCAAATACAGCGCCCGAAGGCATAATTCCGGATTCGGTTAAATATTCATTCTATATCGGGGGCTTCGTATTCCTCATTGCTGTTTTATGGACAGTATTTAGATCGAAAGAATATTCCCCCGAAGAAATGAAAGTCTTCGAGGATGCTGAAAGCAATGATTTTGAACAGGAAGAGCGGTCGGATAACTGGTATGTCAAGAATGGTAAAAGTCATCTCAAAAATGGGATTATTGTTTTATTAATAGGTGCAATATCTTCGTATTTAATATATAAATACGATCTAAAGATGGATCTTTATGTACTTACCATGGGCTTATTAGGTGGAGGTGGCCTGGCCATGATCATTTCAGGACTCATGCAAAAGAATAAAAACTTTAAAAGCGGATTCATTAATATTATGAATGACTTTCAAACCATGCCTCAGGTCATGAAACAACTGGCATGGGTTCAATTTTTTTCATGGTTCGCCTTGTTTTCCATGTGGATATATATGACACCGGCAGTAACCGGACATATTTATAATACTCTGGATACTACCTCCGAGGCCTATAACCTTGGTGCAAATCAAGTGGGTGAAATGTTTGCCAATTATAATATTATTGCAGCGGCAGTTGCATTTTTACTTCCGGTAATGGCAAAGCGAACTAGCAGAAAATTTACGCACTTCCTGGCACTTGTTGCCGGTGGCCTGGGATTAATGTCAATATATTTTGTAAGTAATCCAACAGTTCTTACTATTGAGTGGTTGCCAATGATCGGGGTGGGCATAGCCTGGGCCAGCATTTTATCAATACCTTACGCTATGCTTTCGGGATGCCTGCCGGCATCTAAAATGGGCTATTTTATGGGGGTGTTTAACTTTTTCATAGTTATTCCTCAATTGGTTGCAGCTTCAATATTAGGATTTTTAGTATCCAAATTTTTCAATAATGAGCCCATTTATGCCCTGTTTGTTGGTGGCGTTTCCATGCTATTGGCGGGATTATTATCTTTAAGGGTAGATGACAAAGTAAGAGAAGAAGTACATGAGTAAAAAAGGATTTATATTTGATCTTGACGGGGTGATCGTCGATACGGCCCACTTCCATTTTATGGCCTGGAAAAATACCGCCGAAGAATTAAGGTTTAATCTAACCGAAGCATTAAATGAAAAGTTAAAAGGGGTAAGCCGGATCGATTCGCTTCAAAAGATTCTGGACTGGGCGAATATTTCCATTTCTCAAGAGCGTTTTGATAGTTTAACAATAGAGAAAAATGAAGAGTATTTGGAGTATGTAAGTCAAATGTCCAAAGGGGATATTTTACCTGGCGTTTTTGACTTCATTTCCAACTTAAAAAAACAGGGATATCCGGTGGCCTTAGGATCGGCGAGTAAAAATGCAAAAAGCATATTAAGTCGGGTTGAATTAATTGAATTATTCGATGCTATCGTAGATGGGAATAGTGTGACCAAAGCTAAACCGGATCCAGAAGTCTTTGTTAATGCGGCGTCACTCATCGGGGTAAAACCCGAAGATTGTGTGGTTTTTGAAGATTCCCAGGCTGGAATCCAGGCGGCTAATCGAGCAAATATGATAAGCATCGGTATTGGGGAGGCCTCTATTTTAAATGAGGCGGATCATGTGTTTAATGACTTTACGGAAATAAACACAGAATTATTATATGAAATATCTATGAAGAAAATAAAAAAATAAAATGAATCAAGATTATATAAAACCAGATAACTGGTCGGTCATAGAAGAAGGATTTGATACCGAGCAGGTAAAATCATCGGAGAGTTTATTCAGTATCGGAAATGGAGCCATGGGGCAACGCGCCAATTTTGAGGAGCAATATTCCGGGCCAACATTTCAGGGCAGTTATATTGCCGGGGTTTACTATCCCGATAAAACAAGGGTCGGCTGGTGGAAAAACGGGTATCCCGAATATTTTGCCAAGGTACTTAATGCTCCAAATTGGATCGGGATCAACATTTTTGTAAATGGGGAGCCGCTGGATCTGTTTAAATGTAAATCCATAGCGAACTTTAGAAGAGAACTCAATATGAAGGAAGGCTGGTACAAGCGGACCTTCGAGGCTACTCTTCAGAATAATATAACCCTAAGAGTAGAATCCATTCGGTTTTTAAGCCTGGATTTAGACGAGATTGGGGCGATTGAATATGCCGTTACCCCATTAAACGCTTCGGCCGAAATTAATTTTGGACCCTATTTGGATAGCGGTATCACTAATGAAGACACGAACTGGGATGATAAATTTTGGGAGACCGTAAGTGTTAATCACCAGGAGGATAGAGCATTCATAATATCCCATACAATGAAAACCAATTTCTTTGTATGCACATTTATGCAAACCCAATTAGCTTTAAACGGAAAAGTTTTAACCCAAGAGAAAAAAATAGATACACGATCAAATTATATTGAATTTCAATATGAAAATGAGGTCGATCAGGGTGAAACACTTACGCTTACTAAATGGGGTGGATATACCGTATCTCTAAATCACGATAAAGGCCAGCTTGAAAAAGTGTCAAATGATCTCCTTGAAGAAGCCTCGGAAATGGGCTTTGAAAAGCTTCTGGAAAAACAAAAACAGGCCTGGAAGAAAATATGGGATATGGCCGATATCACCATAGAAGGCGATGTTCAAGCACAACAGGGTATTCGTTTCAATATATTCCATTTAAACCAAACCTATCTGGGCAAGGATGCCCGTTTAAATATTGGCCCGAAAGGATTTACCGGTGAGAAATATGGCGGAAGTACTTATTGGGATACCGAAGCCTATTGCATCCCTTTTTATATGGCAACCAAAGACCAAAAGGTAGCCAGGAATTTGCTGGAATACCGTTATCAGCACTTGGAGAAAGCCATCGAAAATGCGACGAAGCTTGGATTTACGAATGGCGCGGCATTATATCCCATGGTTACCATGAATGGAGAAGAATGTCATAATGAATGGGAAATAACCTTCGAAGAGATCCACCGTAACGGCGCTATTGCTTTTGCAATTTTTAACTACCATCGTTTTACCGGGGATTACAGTTATATTCCCGAAAAAGGATTAGAGGTTTTGATAGGGATTGCACGTTTCTGGCATCAAAGAGCGACCTATTCTGATGCGAAGAAAAAGTATGTTATTCTCGGGGTTACAGGCCCTAATGAATATGAAAATAATGTAAATAATAATTTCTATACCAACTATGTGGCACAATGGTGCATAAGTTATGCCATTGAAAATATCCGGAAAATTAAAAACGAATTCGATTCGGATTACACAAGGATCATAACTAAGACAAAATTATCTAATTCTGAGATCGATGCCTGGAAATTGGTTGCCGATAATATGTATTTTCCTTATTCGGAAGAGCGTCAGATATATTTGCAACAAGACGGGTTTTTAGATAAAGAATTGATCACCGTTTCGGATTTGCCAAAAGATCAAAGGCCCATAAATCAAAAATGGTCCTGGGACAGAATTTTACGCTCGCCCTACATAAAACAAGCCGATGTACTTCAGTGTATTTACTTTTTTGAAGACAATTTTACGGATGAAGAGTTAAAGCGTCATTTTGATTTTTACGAACCCTTTACGGTCCATGAAAGTTCATTGTCACCTTGTGTGCATAGTATTCAGGCTGCCAAGTTGGGTCGTATGGAACAGGCCTATGAGTTCTATTTAAGAACTTCGCGGCTGGACCTGGACGATTACAATCATGAAGTGCATGAAGGCCTGCACATTACCTCCATGGCAGGAACATGGATGAGCATCGTGGAAGGATTTGGGGGCATGCGGGTAATGGATAATATGTTGTCCTTCTCTCCAAAGATTCCGGATCAATGGGATGCCTATTCGTTTAAGATCAATTTTAGAGATCAGACACTAAAAATCAATGTTGATCAAAACAAAACCAGTTTTCAACTTGATGGAAGTGCAGAGTTACAAATTTTAGTAAACGATGCTTTAGTATCTATTAAACCAAATAATCTGGTGACGATTTGAGTTCAATAAATGGGTAATACTTTTAGATCTCGTGGGTTTGAATATCTTTATCAATTCTAATATAAAATTGAAAAAAAAACCACACATATGCAACATGCAAATACCTTTATTTATTATCATTTATGGTATGTATCGGCTGTAATGAAGATAAAAAAATGAAATCAAATCTATCTATGGTAATAGAAAAACAAGAACGGAAACAAGTTATTTATCAAGTTTTTACCCGTCTTTTCGGTAATACCAATACAACAAATAAACCATGGGGGACCATTGAAGAGAATGGAGTTGGCAAATTCGCCGATTTCACAGACAAGGCATTACAGGAGATTAAAGATCTGGGCGTAACACATATTTGGTACACCGGAGTTCCTCATCATAATGTAATCACAGATTACACCAAATATGGGATATCTAGTGACGACCCCGATGTAGTAAAAGGCCGGGCGGGCTCTCCATATGCGGTTAAGGACTACTATAATGTAAATCCCGATCTGGCTGTGAACCCCGAAAACAGGCTGGAAGAATTTAAAGCCCTTATTGAACGCACACATAATGCAGGTCTTAAAGTCATAATGGATATTGTGCCGAATCATGTCGCAAGAAATTATCAAAGTCTTACCAACCCTGAAAGCACGGAAGATTTTGGAACCAGTGATGATAAAACAGTGGTTTATAATGTGAACAATAATTTTTATTACAATCCCGGGGAAGCGTTTCAAGTCCCGGAATGGTTAACGGATTATAAACCATTAAATGGGGAAAGTCATCCTTTATCCGACGGGAAGTTTGATGAAGTTCCGGCGAAATGGACAGGTAATGGTTCGCGCTTATCAAGGCCCCATATGAACGATTGGTATGAAACCATAAAAGTAAATTATGGGATTACACCTGAGGGTAAGAAGGATTTTAACGAACTGCCCGAAGGCTTCGAGGATGAAGATTATATGAAGCACTTCGAGTTTTGGGGCGATAAGACTGTTCCCAATTCTTGGATTAAATTTAGAGACATTGCGTTGTATTGGACAGAATTTGGAGTTGATGGTTTTCGATATGATATGGCAGAAATGGTTCCCGTTGAATTTTGGAGTTTTATGAATTCATCGGTTAAAATGAAGAATAATGAAGCCTTTATATTGGCCGAAGTCTATAACCCTCATTTATATAGAGACTATATTAAAAAGGGGAAAATGGATTATTTGTATGATAAAGTACAATTGTATGATACTTTAAAACACATCATGCAAGGCTATGGGAAAACCGATCATATTCCTCCAATCCAGGAGGAATTGAAGGACATCGAGCATAATATGCTACACTTTCTCGAGAATCATGATGAACAACGTATAGCAAGTCCGGATTTTGCCGGAGATGCGTTAAAAGGGATGCCGCCATGGTCGTTTCTGGCAACTATTAGCACCTCCCAACCTTGGTCTATTTCGTCAGGAGTTTGCGAGCCAGGAGCGAAGAGTCGTGGTTTGGCCAGCGACGCGAACCTCTATTTCGATTATGCGTGTACCGACACGTGCAGCGCTGGGTAAATGACAAGCAATTTGATGGAGGTCGATCCACAGATAGCAGAGCGAACGCATTAAGAGATTTTTACAAACGCTTATTGAAACTTTACCATTAATAGCCCGCATTAATGGGAGCCTATAAGGACATTCATTTGTACACGAAGCAAACCAAAAATTATACGGACAAGGTCTCTCTTTTGTACGCTGGAGCAGCGACGAGAATTGACTGGTAATCTCAAACTTTGATGCTGGATCACTCCAGCTATGAATTCGATTTGAAGATCCCAAAAGATATTATTGATAGCTGGGGCTTACAGGACGGAACCTATCGCTCTGAGTGATCAATTGTATACGATAGCTATAAAACGGATCTAGTTGTTAAAGATTCTAAGAGGAACGGTTAATATTCGATTACATCCTTGGAATCTTTCATTTAAAGTTATAAATTTATTCAGCCATGAGAATATTTTCGCATACTAACGCTCGCAGGCCTTATGGTGTCAGTTGTAAGAATGAGACAAAACAAACGAAAAGCGATGTTAATTTGGAAGCCACAAAGATCGCCGAATCACCTTTTGACTGGGGTGGTGCGAACTTGTATTTTTTGTTGACCGACCGCTTCAACAATGGCGATCCGTCCAATGATATCAATTTTGAAAGAACCGGTAAAACGGCGAAACTTCGTGGGTTTGAAGGAGGTGATATCAAAGGGATTACCCAAAAAATTGAAGAGGGTTATTTTTCAGACCTAGGCATCAATGCCATTTGGATGACCCCTATTGTTGAACAAATTCATGGTGGTACCGACGAGGGAACCGGAATTACCTATGGATTTCATGGGTATTGGGCCAAGGATTGGACGGTGTTGGATCCCAACTTCGGAACCAAAGAGGATCTACACGAACTCGTTGAGGCCGCTCATAAAAAAGGGATACGGATAGTATTGGACGCGGTAATAAATCATACCGGCCGGTTACTGAGAAAGATCCTGTATGGCCTGAGGATTGGGTAAGAACAGGGCCAAAATGTGAGTTCCGTTCTTACGAATCTACAGTAACCTGTACCTGGTAGATAATCTTCCCGATATTAGAACCGAAAGTAATATTGATGTCGATTTACTCAGCTTGTAGAAAAATGGAAAGCCGAAGGACGCCATGATGATGAGGTCGCAGAGCTCGACGCTTTTTTTGAGCGTACAGGGCATCCCAGAGCACCTCGATTTTATATTATGAAATGGCTTACCGATTATATCACCGAATTTGGAATAGATGGCTATAGAGTCGATACGGTGAAACATACCGAGGAATATGTATGGCAGGAATTTAAAACAGAATGCGATTATGCTTTTACCAAATGGAAAGCATCACATCCGGATAAAGTTTTGGATGATAATGGCTTTTATCTGGTAGGGGAAGTTTATAATTATAAAATTGATACAGGTCAATATTATGATTTTGGTGATAGAAAAGTCAATTATTTTGACAATAGCTTCCACAGCCTGATCAATTTTGGATTGAAAGTTGAGGCCAATGGACACTATGAAGGCTTCTTTTCGAAATACTCCAAAATTCTACAAAGTGACCTAAAGGGTTATGGAACATTAAATTACTTAAGTTCTCATGATGACGGAGGCCCTTTCGATGCCTCAAGGGAAAAGCCTTACCGCACAGCCACGACACTTTTACTTTCACCGGGAACTTCACAAGTATATTACGGGGACGAATCCGCGCGTTCTTTGGTGATTCAAGGCACCGAAGGCGATGCTACCTTGCGCTCGTTTATGAATTGGAATGATATTGCTAATAATGTCAAAACCAAAAATATTTTGATGCATTGGCAAAAACTGGGACGGTTTCGCGCAAATCATCCTTCTGTTGGTGCCGGTATTCATCAAATGATCACTAAAGAACCTTATTTATTTTATAGAAGTTATGCGAAAGGAGACTTTAAAGATCTGGTTATTGTAGGATTAGAATTAAATAAGGGCGAAAAAATATTGGGTGTTTCAAGAATATTTAAGGAGGGTGATATATTGCACGACGCCTATTCTAATCAGGATGTGGAAGTAAAAAATGGGAGGGTTTCTATTGATTCGCCATTTGAAATTGTATTATTAGAACAGAAATAAAAAAGACCACTCAGTTACGAGAGGCCTTTTTTATTTCTGTTAATGCATTATTCTAATTTACTCACCAGAAGATAATTTTCCATAAACTAAACTTGCCAATGCGCCCATTACCACATAAAATACTACAGCGATTACAAATCCGATAATTGTACCCGTTAGGTCGGTAATATTTGCAACAGCAAAGTCTATCAATCCTTCACCAAGTCCTGCGAATATTGCAACCCAAACGCCAAATTGAGCGCCATTAGATAAACCGTGTGCACCACTTGCCCATTTAGAATAAATTGTAGAAAACGCAAAGGCGAGAATCACACATCCGATAATTAGGTATGTATGATCCGGTAATTCTTTCCAAACTCCGGTGGCAGAACCTTCATGACCAGCCATAAGAGGCGTTGCAATTATTACCCAGCAAAGATAACCACCAAAATAGGCCCAAAGGGCAGTAACAAGCGTTGAAATTAAATTTGTTTTTGAAAACATAATAAAAGTTTTGTTAGTTAATAAGAAAGAAAGATATTATAAAATTGTGATATTCTTATTTTTATGGTTAAAAAAATATGAACAATTAAAAAAAAAGCTTCTTAAATTTCAAGAAGCTTTTTAATTTATTATTTGAAATCAATTTACTCGCTGGATGATAATTTACCATAAACTAAACTTACTAAAATACCCAGCACAATAAAAAATATGATATTTAATATACCATTAGTTACTGCATCCGATAGGATGCGTTCAGGAACAGCTCCGTCACGAAATGCATAGTCGAACCATCGTTCTCCAAATCCTATAAATATACCTACCCATAGCCCAAATTGTGCGCCATGAGATAAACTATGTCCTCCTCCAGCCAATTTGGAATAAATTGTAGAAAATGCAAAAGCCGAAATTAAACATGCAATAATTAAATGAAGTTGATCTCCAGATGTATCATTGGAAACTTCAAAAATAGAAGACCCAATAACTTCCCATAATAAATAACCCCCGAAATAAGCCCATACGGTACCGACGAGTGTTGAAATTAAATTTGTTTTTGAAAACATAATATTAGTTTTGTTAGTTAATAGGTAAGAAAGGTATTATAAAATTGTGATATTCTCATTTTAAGAGTTAAAAAATTATGAACAAATTAATTTGTCATACATCGGACAACTTTCCGACTAAATAATATTATTTGTACCTTTGCGAAGTTAAAAACGTAATATTATGGATAGTTATAAGCATATAGAGTCTCCCCTGCTTTTAAAAATAAGTTTTAACAAGTTGCTCGAACAATATGAGCAACTTGCTAAGAGTGAAGATGAGTTCATAGCGGCTACGGCGAAGCGTGTTTTAAAAACTCAGGAGCCATATCCTGAATTGAGGGAGGGGTTTACAGACTTTTCATTGTTGGAAAAATATAAAGATGAAATAGGCATTATCCTGCAAGATTCTTTTAGCAAAATACTTACAAGAAACGAGATCAAGACGGCTTCGGTTCCTTTTCAGAATATCATATTCAATTCGTCTGAAAGATTTAAAAATATTATAAAAACTGCCGGAAATGATTTTGATCTTAAGATAAAAAACATGCCCGTAGATGATACCTATATCATTGCCTGTACGATCATTTTGAACTTTTGTTACGGTTATAATTTAAATTTTAAAAGACCATTCTTTTATGAAATTCCTGATGCCAATGGCATTAGACGTTACTATAAGATCTTATATAACGCAGACTTCACCGAGATCATTCCTACCGATAGTTCTATAAAAATTACCCAGAAAGATTATGATGAGCTCATCGATAATTATGATAATATAGAACTATGGAAGAAAAAATTTCCGCCAAATAGTTATATATTCAAAGGGTTTGTAATATCGAATATTTTTGATGTAACCGACGATCAATCCATATCTAATATTAAGTCCAATTTAATTGGGGAAGATAAGAAAAATGAAGAAGGATTTATGGAAGGCTTTCAGGAGACTTTCAGGTCCTTACTGGGCTTAAAAGATATCAGGGTAGGCTTTTCCATTTATAACAAAGCAGAAGATACTTTTGGACGTGTTTATGGCAAAGGCATGGAAAGCTTTTTACTTTCCGATAACAATAGTATGAACTGTAATAGAACCCTATGCAGTAGGTCTTATCAAACATTACTAAAGGACAAAAAGTTTTATTCAGTTTCAGACGTAGACAAATACTATGAGTTGTCCAAAGGTAAGGCTCCTCAATATAAAGCCTTAAAATCCCAGGGCATAAAGAGTGCTATTTTAGCACCTATTGCCAGAAATAATGAACTTCTCGGGATTTTAGAACTGGTTTCAGATAAACCAAAGTTATTAAATAGCATTAATGCCAATAAATTAATTGATGTGATGCCATATATTGTGTCTTCTGTGATGCGTTCGAAAAAAGAAGAAGAAAATCTAATTGAAGCCATTATACAACAAGAATGTACATCTATTCATCCAAGCGTATATTGGAAATTCGAAATTGAAGCAAGAAATTTTATTAAGGGGCAATGTGACGGGAACCAGGTTTCATTCAACAAGATAGCTTTTGAAGATGTTTATCCATTGTATGGTCAAATTGACATAAAAGGGTCCTCGGAAGCCAGAAACTGGGCCACGACGAAAGATCTAACCATACAACTTTCGGCAGTTAAAAGTATTTTAGAGACCGCTTTTAATTCGGATCCATTGCCGATTTACGAGCAGTTTATTTTTCAGATGAATGAATATTTGGAAGGTCTGGAATCACAATTTCAAGTCGATAGTGAGCAACAAATTTCGGAGTTTTTCAGACTGGATATAGATCCGTTATTAGAGCATCTTTCCGATTCCAAACACTTAAAATCGGAGATAGAAGCTTACATGAATAGTCTTGATGGTAAGGTAAATGCTTTGTATAAGCACAGGAAAGATTATGATGAAACCATTACATTGATCAATAAGAAGATGTCGTCCTTGTTAGATACTAAACAAGTTGAAGCTCAAAAAATGTATCCTCATTATTTTGAACGTTTTAAAACGGATGGCGTAGAACACAATATGTATATTGGTGAGTCCATAACCAAAGAAGAAACCTTTAATCCCATCTATTTGTATAATTTAAGATTGTGGCAGTTACAGGTCATGTGCGAAATGGAAAATACATTTTACCAGTCGCAATCTGAATTCCCGATATCAATGGATGTGGCATCAATGATTCTTGTATTCAGTACACCTTTATCCATTAGTTTTAGAATGGATGAAAAGCAATTTGATGTCGATGGCACATATAATGCAAGATATGAGATCGTAAAGAAACGTGTGGATAAAGCCTTTATAAAAGGCACAAAGAAACGTATCACCGAAAAAGGAAAAATAAGTATCGTTTATTCACAAAAAAAGGATGAGATCGAATATTTAAGATATATTAAGTTTTTGCAATCTAAACACTATTTGGGAGATGACCTTGAAATTGTGGAATTGCAGGATCTCCAGGCCGTAACCGGATTAAAGGCTATAAGAGTAAGTGTGCTTTATCACAAAGATCAAGATGATAAAGAATTTTATACTTATAACGACCTAATGAAAGAGATAAAAGCTTAAGCCTTATAAAAGAAATAATCACCGGACATTAAGTTATTAGAAGCGGAATCTATGTTGGATTCGGTGGTTGTTGTTGATTCCATGTCTTCTTTTACGGGTTGTTTTTTAAATGAAATGGCAAAAGCAGCAACACTTATTAAAATTCCAATAATAAATATGGTGTAGGTTATACGTAGCAACTTATATTTTCTGTCAAGAACCTTACCTAAAAAGTACAGATCTTTCGTCATAGAGGAATACAAATACTCCTTATCTTTCATCATTTCATTCATTGCCCATTCAAAATCTTCAAGTTTCATTTTATGGAAATTTCCAAAGAACAATAAATTCACTTTTTTATTGGCAACATCTTCCTTCGTGAATTTTCCACCCGTAACATTAGGTCTGGTAGCCAATACCGACAGGATCATTGCAGTAAGTGTGAACAGAACAAAAATGATAGTTGGAATTATTAAATATGCGTTGGACGGATTATCCAATTTAGGAATTAAATTTGCCAATACAAGAGATACGATTATAGCATTTACGGAAAGTAGAATATTGGCTTTGGTATCAGCAATATCACTTAATGTAATATGATTTCGAAGTGTAACTCTAAACATGGTCTCAATACCACGTTCGGGTAATCGCGCCCTATTCTTTTTTAATGCTAATTCTTCGTTTTTGGCTTTGTTTTTTTTCTCTTCCTGTTTTTGTTTTTTTATGGATTTAAATAAAATAGCTAAGTTTTTATCCTTTCCTTTTTGCCACTTGTTAATGGCATGATCTGTATAAAAATGATGTCCTTTGGTTAAAAACGAAATATTTTCATTGGTCCATTCGCTATCACTAAATGATTTTTCACAGGTCGTTTCCCATTCATTACGCAATAACTCGCTAATATCCGAAAAACTTTTACTCTTAAAATGAGCGCAGTCCGCGTCCTTCATTATTTTTTCCAATTTATTTTTTGGAACATGATCCATTTTAGTAGCCAGGATCAGGCTTGAGACTTGATCTATCCTGTCATCACCTATATTGTGCTTTTTCAAATATTCAACAGCGCTTTCCTTACTTCTCTCTTCGTGACCCTCATACCCGTCAATATAACCTACATCATGAAACCATGCCGCAATAATTAAGTTTTCAGAATCAATTTCATCTACCTTTTCACCCTCAATAAGTTCCCTCGTACTTTTAACGACACGTTGTGTATGGCTTAAACTATGGTAGGTGTACATATGAGACAATTGCGTTCTCAATATACCGGACACATGTTTTTCGACTTCTGCTACAAGAGTGTTCATAAAGTGATCATTTATTTAGTAAAAATACTAAACTTTGGTTAACAAGCATAAAACGTTATTAATTGTCGTAAATTTCATCCAAACTTCCAAATTTGGCAAATATTAGGGATGTAAGCTTTTGAAGACTAATACGACTTGAATAACTTCAAAAGCATATTAAGATTAATTTAAAAAAGAAAGGAACATTTATTATGCTTACATGGAAGGATGTGATCAACTTTTCAGTAAAAGGAAATCCAACTCCCGATCGTCGCGTTGAAAAAACCCAAGACGAATGGAAAGCATTGTTAACTCCCGAACAATTTAGAATTACTAGACAAAAGGGGACCGAGCATGCTCATAGCGGAGCGCTATGTAGTATTTATGACGCAGGTAAATACAACTGTATATGTTGTAATACACCCTTGTTTGATTCTACAATTAAATTCAGTTCAGGAACGGGTTGGCCAAGCTTTACGGAGCCCATTAAAGAAAATGCCATAAAGCATGAAAAAGATAATGCTTTTGGGATGATAAGAGTAGAGGTTATGTGTAATACCTGCGATGCACATTTAGGGCATGTATTTCCGGATGGCCCCGAACCAAGCGGATTGCGTTACTGCATTAATTCGGAATCGATGGCATTAGAAAAAGAGGCTAAACATGACTACTAATAATCTGCAATTAGCCACGATTGGTGGGGGCTGTTTTTGGTGTACCGAAGCCGTATTTCAGGAAGTCAAGGGAGTCGAAAAGGTAGTTTCAGGGTATTCGGGTGGAAGTGTCCCGGGGAAACCTACCTATAGAGAGGTATGTTCAGGTTTGACCGGTCATGCCGAAGTGATCCAGGTCACTTTTAACCCCAACGTTATCTCTTACGCAGACATACTAATAATTTTCATGACCACTCATGATCCAACGACTTTAAATAAGCAGGGTGCAGATCAAGGCACACAATATCGATCTGTAATATATTATCATGACGAAGTGCAAAAAGAAATAGCCCAGGAGGTGACCAAGGAGATTTCAAAATATTATGAGGGTTCGGTTGTAACAGAGATTATAGCGTTGGATGTTTTCTATGAAGCCGAAAAAGAACATCAGGATTATTACAGGAACAACAGTGAAAAGGGCTATTGTAGTTTTGTGATCACCCCAAAATTGGCCAAACTTCGAAAACTGCACGCCGATAAATTAAAATAAAGGGATAGTATGTCCTCCAAAATAGATCAAATAGCGCTGGGTGGAGGTTGCCACTGGTGCACTGAGGCGGTTTTTCAATCTTTAATTGGAGTTGTAAAAGTGGAACAAGGCTATGTGTCTTCCACAGGAGAAAATAGTACCTTTTCTGAAGCCGTAATTATACATTATAATGCCGCAAAAATTTCCTTAAGTACACTTATTGAAATTCATTTGCATACTCATAATAGTACATCCGATCATTCCATGCGATTTAAATATCGATCTGCCATATATGTATTTTCAGAAAAACAAAAACTTGAAGCAAAACAAATTATTGATGGTTTTCAGGAAGCATTTGATTTTAAATTAATATCAGAGGTATTGCCTTATGATCAATTTAAACCGTCTCGTGAACAAATTGTAAATTATTACTATAATAATCCTGAAAAACCTTTTTGTAAAACCTTTATCAACCCTAAATTGAGACTTCTTTTAAATAAATTTTCAGAAAAGGTTGATCATAAAAGGCTTACCTCATTGGTCAATTTAGAAAAGAGTGGTAAAAGTTAATTCAGAAATGATTAAATTAGAGAAATCAACCATTACCAACATGAGAAAGCAAATTAAGATTATTATTGGTTTAATTGTGTTATTGCTCTTTAATGCATGTGCCACCTACAAATCACAATACAGAGACCGGAATTTAAATATTGATTATCCTCAAAATAAGGATGTAGCGCATTCTTTTTATTTTATAGGAGACGCAGGTAATTCTCCAATGGGAGGCGTTTCTCCGGCATTGGAGGCCTTTAAAAACGAACTTTCCAAAGCTTCTAAGCACAGCACCGTAGTTTTTCTTGGAGATAACATTTATGAAAAAGGATTACCAAAAAAAGGAGAAGAGGGAAGGGCCTTGGCAGAACATCAACTTAGGGTACAAACGGATGCAGTGAAGGACTTTAAGGGACAAACTGTTATAATTCCCGGAAATCATGATTGGTATTCAAATGGATTAAAAGGTTTAAAGCGACAGGAAAAATATGTTGAAAATGCATTAGGGAAGAATACATTTTTACCGGAAAACGGATGCCCTTTGGAAAAAGTTAAAATTAGCGACAATATTGTGATGATCGTCGTAGATTCGGAATGGTACCTTACCAATTGGGATAAGCACCCTACAATTAATGATGATTGTGAGATAAAAACCCGGGTTAAATTTTTTGATGAACTAGAGGGATTGATAAAAAAAGCCAGGGGTAAGACCACCATCATTGCAATGCATCATCCCATGTTTTCCAATGGTCCTCATGGTGGGCAATACGGGGTAGTATCACATCTAACCCCGATTCCTGTTCTTGGGACATTAAAGAATATTATAAGAGAAACCAGTGGGGTTTCTCCGGCCGATATGCAGAACAAAAGATATAATGAATTTAAAAAACGCCTTGTAACCTTATCTCAGGAAAATGAGAAAACTATTTTTGTTTCAGGGCATGAACATAGTTTACAATATATAGTACAGGACAATTTACCCCAAATTATTAGTGGATCGGGATCCAAGACGAGTGCCACCAGGAATGTGGGAGGTGGATTATTTTCATACGGAACTCTGGATATGCAAGGCTTGATGTGTTTAAGGACGGATCGTCGCATGTGAGATTTTTTTCCGCTTCCGATGGTCAGGTTGTATTCCAATCCAATGTGCTTTCAGCAGACATGACTGAAGATCTAACCCAGTTTAGCTCAGATTTTCCCGATCAGGTGTCTGCTTCCGTTTATACTAAAGAGGAAACCGAAAAAAGCAGATCTTATACAAGGCTTTGGGGAGAGCGTTATCGGAAATATTACAGCACAAGTGTTAGTGCGCCAACGGTTAACCTGGACACGTTGTTCGGGGGATTGACCCCGGTACGAAAGGGTGGTGGGCATCAGTCGAAAACACTTCGGCTTGAGGATAAACAAGGCAGGGAGTACAATTTAAGAGCGCTGAGAAAGAATGCTGTCCAATATATACAGGCTGTTGCCTTCAAAGATCAGTATATTGAAGGTAAGTTTAATGATACATATACCGAAGGCTTATTGCTTGACATCTTTACCGGGGCTCATCCTTATGCGCCGTTTACAGTAGCAACATTATCTGATGCTGTTGGTGTTTTTCATACCAACCCAGTATTATATTATGTGCCTAAACAGGATGCTTTAAAAGGGTTCAATAATGAATTTGGAGATGAGCTTTATATGATCGAAGAACGGGCAGCCGATGGACATGGGGACAAAGGGAGTTTCGGATTTTCCAATGAATTGATTAGTACTGATGATTTGCTTAAGAAACTCCATAAAAATGAAGACCACATTTTAGATGAAGCAGCCTACGTTAGAGCACGCCTGTTTGATATGGTTATTGGCGATTGGGACCGACACGAAGATCAATGGCGCTGGGCCACCTTTAAAGAAGATGGGAAAACGGTTTACAAGCCTGTGCCCAGGGATCGTGACCAGGTCTTTTCCATCATGGCTGACGGTTCTTTACTAAAATTTGCTACTAGCGTAATACCTGGCCTGCGTTTAATGAAGTCCTACGAGGAAGAATTAAAGAGTCCGAAATGGTTTAATTTGGAACCCTATCCTTTAGATGTTGCCTTAATAAACCAATCGGATCGAAGCGTTTGGAACACTGAAGTGCAACATATCGTCAAAAACCTGACCGACGATGCCATTGATAAGGCATTTACATATTTTCCTGAAGAGGTCCGTGACCAAACGATAAGTGAAATAAAACGTAAGCTCAAGGGAAGACTTGGCAATTTACAGCAAATTTCGGATCTGTATTATAACCACATTAACAAATTTGCAGTGATAACCGGAACGGATAAAGATGATTGGTTTGAGGTCCAACGATTACCTAACGGAAATACTAAGGTCACGGCGTACAGAATAAAGAAGGGTGAAAAGGGAGAGATCTTTCATGAGCGTCTTTATTCACACATTGACACCAAAGAAATCTGGATCTACGGGTTGGATGATAAAGATGTCTTTAGAGTTTCCGGTAATGGGGATCAAATTATTTTAGTTCGCATTGTAGGTGGACAAAATAGGGATACTTATACTATAGAAAATGGAAAACGTGTAAAGCTTTACGATTTCAAATCGAAAGCTAGTGATTTTACTACCAATAAAGGAACTAAAAAGCTTACAGATAAATATGAAACCAATGTATACGATTATAAAAAGCTAAAGAACAGCTCCAATCAAGTTATACCAAGTATTGGTATTAACCCCGATGATGGTTTCAAATTAGGATTTAAGGATACCTTCACGACTTATGGATTTGAGCGTAATCCGTTTACTTCACAACATGTGTTTACGGCTGGGTACTACTTTTCAACCAATGGTTTTGATCTGGCTTATCTGGGAGAGTTTGCCAATGTTATTGGCAATATGAATTTAGGACTTGATGTAGCGCTTACAAGCCCTAACTACAGTATTAATTTCTTTGGTTTTGGAAACGATACACCCAACAACGAAGCTGATGATAATGATGGTATTGATGTCGATCTTGACTATAATCGTGTAAAGATTAGAAGGTTTGCTTTAGCCCCGTCGTTAATTTGGAGAGGCCAATTAGGAGGATATTTTAAATTTGGGTTGAGTTATGAATCCATTAATGTTGAAGAAACCAACGATCGTTTTATCAATACATTCTATGTGGCCAATGGAGAAGACAATAAAAATAGTTTTATGGGAGCCGCAATGGGCTATGGGTTTGATAATAAGGATCAAAAGGCTTTTCCAACTATGGGTATGGAGTTTAACCTTGATGTGGGGTATAAGTCGAACCTGGATGAATCCAGCGGTTTTGGATTTATAATCCCTTCCCTTTCCTTTGATTATAAGTTAATTCCAAGCGGACAATTAGTATTTGCTACAAAACTTAAAGGACATATGAATATTGGTGACGATTTTGAATTTTATCATGGAGCCTCTATTGGTGGAAGTGATGGCCTTCGAGGTTATAGAAATCAAAGATTTACGGGAAAAAGTACTTTTTATCAAAGTTCTGACCTGCGTTTGAATTTACGTAAATTAAAAACCGGATTGTTACCTTTAAATATAGGTATTTTTGGAGGAGTAGATTACGGCAGGGTTTGGGTAGATGACGATCGCCTTTTGGACCCTGATCATGACTCAAACAGTTGGAATACTTCTGTTGGAGGAGGCGTTTTTGCTAATGTCGCTAATATGATAACCGCAAATATTTCGGCATTTAATAGTGACGACGGTTTGCGTTTGGCCTTTAAATTCGGGTTTGGTTTTTAAGTTATATGAAGCGATTAAAACACATTTTACGACATAACAAATTCGAGATATTTCTATCTGCACTTTGTCTTAATTTATTTGGATCTTTAGTCTTTGGTGAAGTATTATTTACAAATTATATTTCCCCCATTAGTTTGTTGGTCAATATCATTGCCGGGATCAATTTAATTTCAATTAAAAGGATTAAAATAACTTTCAGTATTTTATTTGGCTTATCGATATTCACATTCGGGTATTCGATGTTCTATTCAGAAGACACTGATATACGCTATGTAAGATTTGGGCTCTATTTTTTGTTTTATGTTGTGGTGACTTACGAAATCATTAAGCAAATATTAAAGGCCAAAACCGTAAATAAAAATGTTATTATGGGAGTTATTTCTGGATACATATGTTTGGGTTTGGTTGGATTTTTCATTTTAATAGCTGTAGAATTGGCTAACCCGGGTTCTTTTACTGGTGATTTGTTGGTCGGTAATTCTTTAGATCAAAATACAGATAACCTTCTATATTACAGTTATATTACCTTGATGACCATTGGTTATGGAGAAATAATTCCCGTTACGGCAATTGCTCAAAAGTCATCTATTTTAATTGGTTTATTAGGTCAGTTTTATATTGTTATTGTAACTGCTTTAGTAGTTGGGAAGTACATAAGCCATAGATCAGTAATTAATTAGTTTTTAATTAAATTAAACTCATAGATATTTCCGCCATCTTTATTGGCGTATTCATCTGTAATAATTAGAGTGGAGTCATTTTTAAAACATACCCCTTCTTTTTGGGATTTATGATTGAACTCTAAAACCTTAATATCTCCATCGAAAAGAGCATCACCCGTAAAATTCGATAAAAGCCATACTTTATCGTGATTTAATAATACTATCTTGTTATTATAGTGGTCGGCCGATGTAATGGCGTTGTTTTTCCCTTTTAAATTGAAATTGGTAATAAAGGTTGCTTCATGATCCCCAATACGATTAGGGACTTTAAATAATTTGCCGTGTTTATTACTCTTGCTGAAAATATAAAAAAAGCCATTCAGTAGAAAAAAAGATTCAAAATCTCGGGTTTTTATATCTTTCGGTAGGGTAAAATTGATGTGTTTTGAGGCTATTTCAGCTGCCGATTTTTCAGGGTCTTCAACTTTCAATATTCTAAAAGAATTCCGGTTTTTTACTGTTATTGCCAAAATCTCCTATATAAATATTTCCTAATGAATCACTTGCCAAATCTTCCCAGTCTGTATTTTTTGCGTTTGTAATTTTTATTTCTTTTACAATCTTGCCTTTTGTGTTTAAACCATATAATATGTTCTTATTTCCGGCATCCTCAATAACCCAGATAAGATTGGAATTTCCTATGAGCTCTACTGCAGATGTTTCTTTAAGACTATTGGGCAAATCCGCGATCACAGATAGGTTTCCCGTTTGGCAACTAAAACATAAAATGATTATAAGCAGTGGTAACTTGTTCAAAAGGTTTACAATTTAATTAGTGCTAAATTTACAGAGAATTACGATAAATGGAGCATTGCAATGTAAATTTCTCCCATCTAAAAACAGGGGAAGTTAAATTATGAAGACATACCTGGCTTTACTTCGGGGAATTAATGTTGGTGGACAAAAAAAGATGCCCATGGCAGAATTGCTGTCCCTCTTGGAAAACATGGGATTAAGAAATGTTCAAACTTTTATACAAAGCGGCAATGTAATATTTCAGTCATCGGAAGAGGATTCAAAATTATTGGAGCAGCGCATAAAAAATGCCATTTTAAGTCATTTCGGATTCGAAGTTCCCGTATTGGTAAAAACGGGTAGTGCATTAAAATTAATCATGGATGAATGCCCTTTTATTCCAATGAAAAGGGAGCGAAGTTATTTTACACTTTTGCACGCTGTTCCTGAAGATAAAACTGTTAATGAGCTTCGCAAACTGCACTTTCCCAATGAAGAGTTTGTAATTTCAAAACACTGCGTATATTTCTATTCAAGTGACGGCTATGGTCGCGCCAAAGGCAACAATAATTTCTTCGAGAATAAATTAAACGTAACTGCCACCACAAGAAATTATAAAACTGTATCGAAGTTGTTATCTTTGTGCGAAGATTTAAGTTAAATGACCGATCAAGATTTTATCCCACCTTCCTATACCTCTGAACTTGTTGAAAGTGGAAGCTTTACCTGGGCATCTCCCAGCAATATTGCCCTGGTGAAATATTGGGGTAAAAAAGCGCTTCAAATTCCCGAAAATCCTTCAATAAGCTTTACCCTAAACTCGTGCAGAACTACGACTAAATTACAATTTGTCAAAAAAATGAACGATAATGATTTTTCATTCGAATTGCTATTCGAAGGTCAGTCAAAGGAATCGTTTAGGCCTAAGATCGAGACTTTTTTTAAGCGTATAGAGTCCTATTTACCTTTTTTGCGACATTATCATTTTATCATTGACACCTCGAATTCCTTTCCACATAGTTCCGGTATAGCCTCTTCGGCTTCGGGGATGAGCGCCCTGACCCTATGCTTAATGAGTATTGAGAGAGTATTAAATCCTGAAATGACGAAGGAATTTTTTAATCGAAAAGCTTCATTCTTATCACGTTTGGGTTCTGGGAGCGCTTGTAGAAGTGTTGAAGGTAAAATCGTTGTTTGGGGGAAACATAAAGACATAGCCGGAAGCTCAGACCTGTTCGGAATTAAATACCCTTATAAAGTACACGACAATTTTAAAAATTATCAGGATACGATCTTATTGGTAGATAAAGGTGCAAAGCAAATTAGCAGTACAGTTGGTCATAATTTAATGCATGATCATCCGTTTGCGAAAGAACGATTTAGGCAAGCCAATGATAATCTTGGCCGGATAATAGACATACTGGAATCGGGTAATTTGATTGACTTTGCCGAATTGGTGGAAAGCGAGGCTTTAACCCTTCATGCCATGATGCTGACAAGCAGTCCATCTTTTATATTAATGAGACCAAATACGCTTGAAATTATCAGAAGGATTAGGAAATTTAGAACGGAAACAAAAACCAATCTTTGTTTTACATTAGATGCAGGCGCAAATGTACACGTGCTCTATCCCGATAGCGAAAGTGAACAGGTATTTGAATTTATTAAGAATGAGTTAGCAGCATTTTGTGAGAACGGTCACTTTATTTCTGACAGAATGGGGTCAGGCGCGAAATTAATTGTTCATTATTAATATATCAATTATTCCCAATATCGCCCTGTTATTACTTAATAGTTGCAGACATACATTCGAATTCTTAAATTGTCCTAAGAAATTAAAATATCTTGTCTCGTCATTTCGCCATGAGTCATATTTTGCTATATCCCGATAGAGAAAGTGAATAAGTTTTTAATTTTAATAAGAATGAGTTAGTTGCATATTGTCAAAACGGTCACTATATTTGTGACGGAAATATCCCAAATGGAAATTTAATTAATAATGAAAAGTTAATAATGAATAATTAAATGGTTACTTTTCAACAACCTTAAATTTATTCATTATGAAACCTAATGTTATTAAAGACAAGAGTTTTGATTTTGCCGTAGATATTGTTAACCTCTATAAAAGATTAACATGTCATAACAAGGAATATGTAATGTCGAGGCAATTGTTAAAATCAGGAACATCAATTGGGGCAAATGTTCGAGAAGCTGAGTTTGCACAAAGCAAGCCGGATTTTACGAGCAAAATGTCAATTAGCCTTAAAGAGGCTAACGAAACGGATTATTGGTTAGATTTGCTTTATGCGACAGCGTTCATAGATAAAGATGAATTTGAAAGCTTTAAACCAAAATCAACTGAAATGTTAAAATTATTAGTTAGCATTGTTAAATCATCAAAGCTTTAATTATAAATTTTACATTATAAATTTTTCATTATATATGAAAGGACCTCTTTTTTACTCAAAAATTCTATTATTTGGTGAGTATGGTATCATCAAAGATTCCAAAGGCCTGTCAATCCCTTATAATTTTTATAATGGTGCATTAAAAACGGATAAAGACCCGTCGATCGAGGCTATAGAGTCCAATAAAGGCTTAAGGGCATTTGTTGACCATTTGAAGACACTGGATAACGAATTGGTGGCCTTCGATATTGAAAAATTAGAACAGGATGTTGCGGCAGGAATGTATTTCGATTCTTCAATTCCACAAGGATATGGTGTTGGAAGTAGTGGTGCTTTGGTGGCAGCCATTTACGATAAATATGCTCAATATAAGATTACAGTATTAGAGAACCTTACCCGGGAGAAACTTTTAATTCTTAAATCCATTTTCTCTGAAATGGAGGCCTTCTTTCATGGGAAATCTTCGGGATTGGACCCTTTAAACAGCTATTTGAGTATTCCAATTTTAATCAATTCCAAAGATAATATTGAAGCCACGGGTATCCCTTCTCAAAAAAGAAAAGGAAAAGGGGCAGTGTTTTTATTGGATAGCGGTATTATTGGAGAAACGGCTCCAATGGTAGGTATTTTTATGGAAAACATGAAGAAGGAGGGTTTCCGTAAAATGATCAAAGAACAATTTATTAAGCACACCGATGCCTGTGTTGTTGATTTTTTAAAAGGTGATATAAAGTCTTTATTTAAGAACACAAAACAATTGTCTAAGGTGGTTTTAAACCACTTTAAACCTATGATCCCCAAACAGTTTCACGAACTTTGGAAAAAGGGAATTGAAACAAATGCCTACTATTTAAAACTTTGTGGTTCCGGTGGCGGAGGATATATTCTGGGTTTTACCCGAGACATTGATATCGCAAAACAATCGCTTGCCGACTATAAATTAGAAGTCGTTTACAACTTCTAAATTTACAGATATGCTTTCCCGAAGACAAAAACATGTACTGCTAAAGTTTTTCAGTATGTTTTCTGTAGTGCGCGGTTATAATGTACTGGTGATTGTAATTGCGCAGTATTTAGCTTCTATTTATATATTGGCACATAACAGGACCTTGAGGGAAGTCCTTTTTGATCTCAATCTGTTAATGTTGGTATTGGCATCGGCGGTAACCATTGCTGCCGGTTATATAATTAATAATTTCTACGATTATGAAAAGGATCTGATCAATCGTCCCCAAAAGTCGATGCTGGACAGATTGGTAAGCCAGAACACCAAATTGGTTTTTTATTTTGTCCTGAATTTTATTGCGGTGATCATGGCAAGTTACGTTTCGTTTAGGGCGGTAATTTTCTTTTCCCTTTACATTTTTGCCATTTGGTTTTATTCGCATAAATTAAAAAAATTGCCGATCATCGGGAATTTAACTTCTGCAATTCTTACGATAACACCATTCTTCGCAGTATTTATTTATTACAAAAATTTTGAAACCGTAATTTTTGTACATGCCATGTTTTTATTCTTGATTATAGCCATGCGGGAACTTACTAAAGACCTTGAAAATATTAGGGGAGACATGGCCAATAATTATAACACAATACCCATAGTTTACGGTGAGAAAACATCAAAAGCAATGCTTACTATTTTGGCGATTTTAACTCTTTTCCCGGCCTATCTTTTAATTTTCGAATTCCCTGTTGGCAGAATGAATTATTATTTTTATTTAAGTACGGTATTACTTTTTATCTTCTTACTTTTATTATGGAAATCCAAAAGTAAATCGCATTACTTAATTTTACATAATATACTTAAATTTATTATCGTCGCCGGTGTGTTCAGTATTCTTTTAATTGATGTAAACTTACTTTTGAAAAGAATTTTATAATGAAAAATGAACTCAAAGTAGCTCTGGCTCAAATAGCTCCGGTATGGCTGGATAAAAAATATACATTAGATAAAGTCGAAAATGCAATTAGGGATGCAGCAGTTCAAAATTGCGAACTTGTGGTATTTGGTGAAGGACTGGTTCCCGGGTACCCATTCTGGCTTGCTTTAACCGGTGGGGCCGAATGGGATACAAAAGTCAATAAAGAACTGCATGCACATTATGTTAGAAATGCGATACAATTGGAAATAGGTGACCTGGATGGTGTTTGTAGCATTTCAAAAGAACATAAAATAGCCGTCTATCTTGGAATTATTGAACGCGCTCAAGATCGGGGAGGGCATAGTATCTACGCTTCTTTGGTGTATATTGATGCGAAGGGAGAAATTAAATCCGTCCACAGAAAATTACAACCCACTTACGATGAACGATTAACATGGTCTCCGGGAGACGGACACGGATTGCAAGTGCATCCGTTAAAGCAATTTACCGTTGGAGGGTTAAATTGCTGGGAAAACTGGATGCCACTTCCGCGAACCGCATTATACGGACAGGGTGAAGACCTGCACATCGCAGTTTGGCCGGGAAGCGATCATAATACCAAAGACATCACTCGATTCATCGCCAGAGAGTCGCGATCGTTCGTAATATCGGTATCAAGTTTAATGCGTAAAACGGACTTCCCCAAAGACACCCCGCATTTAGATAAAATACTTGAAAAGGCACCTGATATTTTGGCCAATGGAGGCAGTTGCATTGCCGGACCCGATGGCGAATGGAAAATTGAACCCGTTTTGCACAAGGAAGGCCTTATCATTGAAACCCTAGATTTTAACCAGGTACTGGAAGAACGTCAAAATTTCGACCCTGTGGGCCATTATTCCCGTCCCGATGTAACTAAATTGATTGTTAACAGGGAACGTCAATCCACGGTCGATTTTAATAGTTAATGTGAACTATTGTCTTAACTTTGCAAAAATTTTGAAGAAATGAGCATAAGAGGTAAAGATAAGAGTAAAGATAAATTCTCCGGCTACAAGGGTGTGGCGGGTAGCAAAAAAGGTTATGTAAAGGGAAAAACTCCATTTAAAAAGAAAACTGCTCCTAATAAAACAGGTGACACTGACGAAATTCGCCTTAATAAATACATCTCAAATTCCGGAATTTGCTCAAGACGTGATGCCGACATGCATATTGCAATTGGAAGTGTTACAGTTAACGGAAAAGTGATTACCGAAATGGGTTACAAGGTAAAGCTTGAAGATGAAGTGCGTTTTGATGGTGCACGTATTAACCCCGAAAAAAAGGCTTATGTGTTGTTAAATAAACCCAAAGGATTTGCAACAACTACCAGCGAAAGTAAGGGAAGAACGGTTATGGATTTGGTATCCAATGCTACGCCTTCTCGTATAAAGCCTATTGGCCGTTTAGGAAGAAATTCTACAGGCTTATTACTCTTTACAAATGATGACGTCATTGCCAAAAAGTTTACTAATTCTAAAAAAGGTGTATCAAGATTATTTCATTTGGAATTGGATAGAAATTTGAAGTTTGAAGACCTTAAAAAGGTCAAGGAAGGCTTCAAAATTGATGGCAAAGAAATTTCGGTTGAAGCCATAAGTTATATAGAAAATGCTCCTAAAAAGGAAATAGGTTTAAAAATCAAGAATACCGGAAACACGATCATACGAACCATTTTCGAGCATTTAAACTACGATATCATTCGTTTGGATTGCGTAATGATCGCAGATCTCACCAAAAAGGATATCCCTCGCGGACACTGGAAAAATCTTACGCAACAGGAGATCAATAATTTAAAGATGCTTTAATCTCAAACTTCCTGCCTGGCCGGCAGGCGGGGATTTAGGATCTTTTAAAGCTATTTTAATTATTGTCAAATAGAATTACTTAATAGTCTTTTTAAAAGACACTTCCCAAATAAAAATGCCGTAAACCACGACATATTCTAATGCAATGATCCATAGGTTTTCAGTGTTATCGGTATTGCCATAGGCCAGGTAACTCAATATAATTACAAAACTCCAGACCAGCGGGAATTTATATTTAGTAAAAACCGATAATATTAAAAGTGTAGCCACATACCAGGGATGTACTGTAGTTGCGGTGAAATAATAGAACGACAACACCAATAGCATTGCTGTGATAAGTTGAATTGTCGATCTGTTTCTTCTGAAAAATGCCAATATCAAAATAAAGACGATTACAATTAAAGCGATATATTTACCTATTATGGCAATCTCATTATATCCCCTGAAAGTGTACCCAATTGTTCTGGCGATATAATACAAACTCGCATTAAATTCAAAATTTTGGAACCAGAGTCCAACAGTTTGTGTGTAATTATTTAGAAATTCCGTACTGTAAAAAGGAACAAATGAGATTAGGGCAACCAGAACGACTATAAGGTAAAAGCCAATTAATTTTAGTATGCGATTTAATACATCATTATGAGGAATTATCGACGAAGTAATCTCGTTCATTGAAACAGATTGCTTCTCCCGAGTTCTCGGGATCGCAATGACGTTGACATTCTTGTCATCCTGAACTTCCTGCCCGCCAGGCAGGCGGGGTTTCAGGATCTCATCCTCACGAGTTTTTTTACTAATAAACCACTGGTAAAACAAAGGTAAAAATATTAGGGGGATCAGTTTAACCGATACTGATAATGCAAATATCACAGCAGACAATTGCCATTTTCCGGAATGTAGCAAGTACAAACTCCAGATCAAAAAGAAGATCATTACACCTTCAAAATGCAAATTTCCGGTAAGCTCAATAATAATGAATGGATTTAAAATATACCAGAATATATGATGTGCCGGAATGTTAAGTTTTTCAAGCAGCCTTTTACCAAAGTACAATGTGCCAAAATCGGCAGCGATAATAACTAATCGCATCACAAGGGCCGAACCCAAAATACTCTTACCTGCAAATAGGCCTGCAAGGACAAAGTAAAGTTGATTGATAGGGGGATAATTGCTATAGTGGCTCGCGTTTAGATCGCCCATTCCCGCTTGCAGTTGCATGCCTTGTTCAATGGGGGGACCAATAAATGAAAAATAATCTACTGTATATAAATAGGGGTTAAAGCCCGCCAGGATCATACGCCCATCCCAAATAAAGCGATAAAAGTCCTGTGATAGGTTCGGAATAGAAAGGAGGAATACCGCTCTGAATACAAAGGCTGTCCAGGTCAGGAATTTAATATTGTGTTTTGTGATCTGTAGGATCTTATAGAACAAAAAGAAAAGCCCGGCATAAAGTGATACAAGTTTTAAAAGATCAGTTCTTTCCAGGTCATAAGCAAAACTGAAATAAAATAGAATACTCGTAACGACCAATAAAATTGGGGTCTTATGAAGTAAAAAAAAAGATCTGTCAATCTTCATCAAGCAACACTAAGAATTATGCTTTCGAAGTTAGTGATTTAATAAACACATAGCCAAAACCAAAGAATAACATGAGGTGAAACGGGAATAATCCAAAATCACCACCCTGGTCACCAACAATAAAAGCACTATACATGCCAAAGGCAAAATAGAGCATCAACAAGCCTTCGAAAATAACATTGACAGACATGTTTTTCTTTAAGTATTTGTTATTTTTCCAACTATCGGTTACTGCGTTTATATTGAATTTGGGAGTTCGGATAAAGTCACTACGTTTGCCTAAATGTCCTTCCATAACGGCTATGGAGTTATGTAGCGAAAACCCCATGGCAATAGAGAAAAAAGTAATGAACATTGCAATATATTGAATGAAGTTTTTGAAACCTCCACCATACATTTTTTTGTACATGAACCAATAACAAACAAAGAAAATAATGGTACTGATCACAAAGAACCTCATCACATAAAAGTACATTTTCAGGTGTGTATATTCATTTTTTATATATAACATTGGGATGCTTAAAACAGCAACAATCAGGATATTTAAAAACATAGTGCTGTTTAATAAATGTAACAGGCCATGGATCTTAGTTTTCACAGAAATATTCTGATTTTTAAGAACTTTCCACATCATTTTCCTGAAGTTTTCGGCACCGCCTTTATTCCACCTGAACTGTTGTGTACGAGCGGCACTTATCACTACAGGAAGTTCAGCAGGAGTTTTAACATCTTCCAGGTATTTAAATTTCCAATTCTTTAATTGTGCTCTATAGCTTAAATCCAGATCTTCGGTAAGTGTGTCACTCCTCCAATTACCAGCATCTATGATACATTGTTTTCGCCATACTCCTGCCGTACCATTAAAATTGATAAAATGCCCTTTGCTATTTCGGCCAACCTGTTCTAATGTAAAATGTGCATCCAAAGCAAATGCCTGAACTTTGGTTAGTAATGAATAATTTCGATTAATATGAGCCCACCGCGTTTGTACGACACCAATATCATCATTTTTAAAATATGGAATGGTGCGCATTAACCAATCTTTTTTTGGAAGAAAATCAGAATCAAAAATAGCAATGAATTCTCCTTTGGCTACTTTTAGCCCTTCTTTTAGAGCTCCTGCTTTAAACCCCTCACGATCTTTACGATGTATATGCTGAATGTCTAATCCGGTTTGTTGTAACAATTTTACATGAGAAGCCGTGGCTTCTAAAGTTTCATCGGTAGAATCATCTAAAACCTGGATCTCTAATTTGTCTTTCGGATAGTCCATTTGAGCTATATTATCAAGTAGTCGCTCCATAACATATAGCTCATTATAAACAGGAAGTTGAATGGTTACATTGGGGGTTTCGGCTGGATTTGATAAGTCGTAATTTGGACCTTGGTCTTCTTTCTTATGCTTCTTCGAACTTAAATAATTAAATAATAAATTAAGTTGCGCCAAAGCGTACATGAAAATAAGAAATATCGCGGTGGAATAAATTATTATTATAAGGATCTGTATAATCATTATTTAACACTGTATTTAAAAATCCAACCTAAAATCTTAACGCCTGCAAATATAGTTCCTTTTACCGTTCCTGACACTTTTGAAACACCTATTCGATTTCTATATCTTACAGGAACTTCTGTATATGATAATCTTTGTTTAATAGCCTTAAGTTGCATCTCAACCGTCCAGCCATAAGTTTTGTCTTCCATTTCAAGAGCCATAAGTTTATCGTATTTTATAGCTCTGAACGGCCCGAGATCGGTAAATTCTGCATTGTAAAATAACTTCATTAAAAACGTTGCCAACCAATTACCATAGACTTGCTGCGGTGTCATGGAACCCTGTTCTCGTAGTCGTTTTACCCGTGCACCAATTACAAAATCTTTACCATCATTTATAATAGGTCCAACCAATTGGGTCAATTCTTCAGGATAATCACTATAATCACCATCTAAAAAAACAATAATATCGGTTTTCAAATTACTTTGAGAAATGTATTCCATGCCTTTAAGGCAGGCATGGCCATAACCTTTTCTAACTTCTTGTAATACCGTAGCGCCGGCATTCCTGGCATTAAGAATAGTATCGTCATTGGAATTATTACTTACCACAATAATTTCATCAACAATACCAGGAATATCGTTAATAACATTAGCAATGGAATCGGCTTCGTTATACGCCGGGATTATGACTTTAATTTTTGTCATTTAAGATCAGATAATTTATTTTCTCTTTTAAAGGACTCAAGGTCTGTCCACTCTTTAATTTTTTTACTGGTCAGGTATTTTTCCGCGTGAACCATTGCATAATTTTTATAATGTAAACAATACCCGTTTTTTTGTGCCTAAATAGTTTCAGACAGGAAAAGTAATAGAAATAGAATATGTACTATTTCTGATTTACCAAATCCATTAGATCCACATCATTTCCCAAAAGAATATCACTGGGATTTATGCGTCCCTTCATGCTTCCATTTTCTAATTTCAACACCCCTCGTGGACAAACTGCAGAGCAGATACCACATCCAACACAACTTGAACGCACGATATTTTCACCCTTTTGGGCATAGGCTCGAACATCGATACCCATTTCGCAATAGGTAGAACAATTTCCGCAGGAAATACATTGCCCTCCGTTAGTGGTGATCCTGAATTTTGAAAACAATCTTTGCTGGAACCCTAAAATGGCCGCCATTGGGCATCCGAAGCGGCACCATACGCGGTTACCGAGTATTGGATAGAAGCCCGTTCCTACAACGCCTGAAAATATCGCGCCTATTAAGAATCCATAGCTGGCTCGAAGTGTCTCTGCCTCAAATAAAAATAATCTTGAATTACCGCTAAAGTAGTGCATCCCAAAAAGGGCCATAATAATTACAAAGTAACCCATAGCGCCGTACCGGGCGTCCTTTCCGAATTCGTTACGTTTAAAGAGCATTACAACTGCAAAGACCACTGTTAAAAGGCCACCAACAAGGGCTAAGAACACACCCTTGGTTAGCCAATATTTATTGGGGTCATACCCCAAATAAGTATAAATAACGGCGGTGGTCATAAGCACCACAAACACCAAAACCGTATGTATCAACCAACGCTCGATCTTCCAGGAGGACAATTTTTTTGAGGACAAATGGCGAAAAGGATCTCCTATAGTTTCCGCAAGCCCTCCGCAGCCGCAAACCCAGGAACAGTACCAGCGTTTCCCGTATTTATAAGTGAGAATAGGAGAGACCACAAAAATTGAAACTACTCCAAAAATCAATAAAGCCAAACCAATATTTCCAGCATTGATGAACTCGTCAATTCTATATTGCTCAAAATTATAATAATTTAAAGGCCATATATTTTTTAGATCGTAATAGGGCAGTTTAAATGTATCGCTATTTAGCCGTGCCATGAATTCGGGAATCAGAAAGGCGAACCCCAATTGAAAGAACATTACCGAAAACGTTCTCAGTTGTTGATACCGATTATGCCGGTATTTTAAAATAAATTTATAACCAAAGGCTAAGATAGCAATGGTATATAAAGTGCCGTAAACAAACCATTGGCTCGCCGGATTACCACTTAATAATTGGCTAAAGGGATCGAATAGAGAGACTAATCCTGTATTTGAAGCTCCACCGACTCCAAGCCCGAGCATTTCCGGGTAAAAGTAAAGTACTATATAAAACCCGGTGAGGATAATTCCTGTGATCCAGCCTAAAGTACCACGTGAGGACATGGATTTAAACCAAACGCCATCATTTTTTATGCCTTCTAATTTAGTCAGGTAAACGTCATTGGCAAAAATAAGGGTTCCAACCGAGATCAATCCTAAAGCGATAGTCAGAAACAAGCCTTTATTTGGAAAATTGGTATTGAATAGCGCCAGGGTCAATATGAAAAGTCCGATAACTCCGATAGCTACAGCAATTTTTTGTTTTGTAGTAAGGTCATTGGCTTCCGGTTTTGCCAGGGACATGCTATAATTTATATTATTGCTCATTTCGATTATGCTGTTTGAAGTTGATGGTTGTATGCCGTAATAATATCTTTTTCGAAGGTGCTATAAAATTCAGGATCGAAATTCGCTTCGGATAAATGATTTATAACATAATCTACATCACGTTTGTCGGTGAGCCATGTGTCAAAAACTTCATGACTCATTCTAATTCCTAAAGTATTAATACCTAAAAACGTATTGGTATTGATATCGTAACAAACCGTGATACATTTGGTATCGTCCTCGTGCTTCCAATGAAAATGCGATTCATTTTCCCGGGGTTTTGGAAATACCCAACCATAAGTTTGATATTCGATGTCAAAAAATTTAGCAGAATTAAACCAATGCCCGGGATTATATTCCATCTTGTTCCCACAGATGGTTTGCGCTACGGTTTCTCCCATCATACGACCAGTGTACCAAACCGCCTCAATGGGTCGCCGATTGCCAATGGATTCATGCTGTTCCGCACAATCACCAATGGCGTAAACATCGGCAATGTTAGTCTCGAGATAGCGATTCACCTTAACACCGTGCCCGATTTCTATATTAGAATCCTTAATAAAATCGATACTTGGTGAAACACCGGCCGTAAGACCTACAACATTGCAATCTATAACTTCACCGGTTTCCGCTATTACAACGCCCTTGGCACGGCCATTTTCATCGGGGATGATCTCCTTCAAGTTTACCCCAAGCCTTAGATCAATATGATGATTCCTTATATGTCGGTTAAGCATTTGGCTATCGCCTTCGGGTAATACTATATCCCAAAAATTGTCCTCTCTCACTAAAAATGTGACCGGTATATTTCGGGAACTGAGCATTTCGGCCATCTCAACTCCAATTAATCCTCCACCTACGATCACCGCTCGTTTACAAACTTCGGTGTTGGGTGCATTCTTCTCTAATTGGTCCAGATCTTGTTTGCTGTACAGCCCTTGTACGCCTTTAAGATCTTGCCCGGGCCATCCAAATTTATTGGGTTTACTGCCGGTAGCAATGATGAGTTTATCATATTTTATATGGTCTCCATCGGCAAAGTGTAAAGTTTTGGTTGTTGTTTCAATATGCTTTACAAATCCCTTTTTCAGGTCGATCCTGTTCTTTTCCCAGAACCAATTTTCATAGGGCTGAGTATGTTCAAATTTCATATGTCCCATATACACGTACATGAGCGCAGTACGGGAGAAAAAATAATCCGTTTCAGCCGAAACTATGGTTATTTTTTTGTTGGAAAGTTTTCTAATAAACCTGGCAGCCGTAACACCGGAGATACCGTTACCAATAATGACGATGTGTTCCATATAAAAAAGTTGATAGCAGTTATGTCGATATTAAAGATAATAACTTATTCCAATTACAATGAAAATATTTAAAAGATACATGTATTGTTAGATATCTAACATTATGTTATACATAACCACCGTTATATTATTTTGTTAGAGGAAATATAACAGGATTATGCGAAACATTTAACAATAAGAGCATTGTTTTAGGGATAAGTATTAAATTAGGGCTTTAAACACAGTCCCTATGAAGGATTATAAACTCTTGATCGTTATTGTAATCTTTTTTGCTCAATCCTGCACGGGGCAAGCACAGAAAATAAACGGGTTGAGTTTTGTGGGATCAAGAGAATCCATTAATGATTCACACATTGATCCTGTAGTTAAAATAAATGCCAATTATACGGCAATTATGCCTTTTGGATTTATTAGAGATCTTGACCACCCCGACATTGTTTATAATACAGATAGACAATGGTTTGGAGAAACAAGTGCCGGAGCGAAACAATATGCTGATGTGCTTCAGAAAAAAGGAATTAAGATTATGCTGAAACCTCAAATTTGGGTTTGGCGTGGAGCTTTTACAGGACAAATAGAGATGACATCTGAAGCAGATTGGAATCGTTTGGAAGCCGAGTATTCCAAGTTTATATTAGAGTATGCCGAATTGTCCCGGGAAATCGAAGCAGATATATTTTGTATAGGGACGGAACTCGAATCTTTTATTGAGAACAGGCCGGATTACTGGTCAAATCTAATTAAGGACGTAAAAAATATATATAAAGGAAAATTGACCTACGCAGCCAATTGGGATGAATTTAAGCGCACCCCATTTTGGAGTGAGATGGACTATATAGGTGTGAACGCTTATTTTCCGGTAAGTGATGAAAAAACACCAACAATTACACAATGCATGAAGGGTTGGAAAAAACATAAAGATCTTATAAAAAGTATGTGGGAGAAGCATGATAAATCGATTTTGTTTACTGAATTTGGATATAGGAGCGTGGATTATTCCGGAAGAGAACCATGGAAAAGTGATCGAAATCTTACCGCTGTAAATCTTGAGGCACAGTCCAATGCCACCCAGGCATTGTTTGATGCATTTTGGAATGAAGACTGGTTTGCCGGGGGATTCATCTGGAAATGGTATCATAATTATGAAAGCTCCGGTGGTGAAAATAATTCTCGATTTACACCACAGAACAAACCGGTTGAGGAAAAGATCAAACGATATTATTCGCAATAATAAAAAATATCCAGAGCTATTTTTAGAATAGATTATGGTTTTGGGATTACTAAAGACGCGACCAAAGGATTGGTACTTGGTATAGGGCAGTATTTTTAAACAATATGCCTTTCATAGTAAAGATTCAATTCTTCGGCCGAAGCGCCAAGCCATTTTTTTAAATGGATCACCGTAAAATGATATTGCAATCGCCACGAGCCGTTTCTTTCGTATCTTCTTGCCGAGGTAATTACATAATCGTTAATAATGTTAAACTTATAATTTTGATAGATCCGGCCAATTATCTCACAATCTTCATAAACGCCGAAGGCTTCATTAAAGCCCTTTAAATTATTAAAAATTTCCCTGGTAATATACAAGGACTGATCCCCGCCTCGGCAAACTTTAAAATTAAAGCGCGTAAACCATTGTGAAAACCTTAAAACCGGGGTAGGCTTATCAAACTTCATCCTGAAACAGCCTGTAGTATTCCCCTGCGATACTTCGTTAATAATACGTTGATCGAAATATTTGGGAGGTAACGAATCGGCATGAAGAAAATACAAAATATCTCCGCTTGCATGTTTGGCCCCATAATTCATTTGTCGGGCCCTGCCTTTATAAGACTTAATAAGTTGTATGTCTGGTCGAGTGTTTTTGCTTTGTAATAATGTATCGGGACTTTTACGATTATTTACTTCTCGATACGATTCAAAATCGTTTTTAATGGCGCTGAAACTGACATTTGAATCACTCGAAGTGACAAAGCCATCTATGTTTGCTTTTGAGTTATCCGTACTACCACCATCAACAATAATTATTTCAGAAATATTTTTTAAAGTACTATTCTCAAGAAGATGTTGAAGCAATACACCAATGGTTTTTGCTTCATTTAAAATAGGGATAATTATGGAAATTTTACTCATTTAAATTCCAGTCGTAAACTTTAAAACTTTTTTTGGCGTCCTGTGATATTGTAATCTCTGAATATTCATTTAAAAAATCAATTAAGCTGCCTTCTTTTTTAAAGTCTTTGGCAAACCATTTGAATATCCTTGATATTTTAATTCTTTTTTCAGTCAAATTATTTCTTTCGGGATCGGCTAAGAAACCCTTGGTTGCATAGGATAATTGGGTTTCGAGGGTTGAAGGTTCAAAAGCCTGATTTTGTAATTTAGGGCAGGAGACCGAGGCACAAACGATCGCGAAATGTATGCGAGGTTCATTCATTTTACGAAGGATCTCATGCTCAATATGGTTGAGCGTATAGGATTTACCTCCTAATTCTATAAAGCGAATATCCCAGGGCCCTCTAATATCTTTTATGCTTTTAACCGGGTATTTGTCAATAATAAGTTTTACAGTAAAGGCATTGTAGGCATTGATCCAATAGGCCAGTTTTTCTGATTTGCTCCAGGAATTATCCGGAGCATTATTGGATAGCAATTCCAGATAAGTAACCAGATCAGTAGGATCGTTTTTAAAGGCCTTATAGTTTACATTACCCTCATCGGATACGTGTTTTTGAAGCAGCTCATTCCAAAGATTATGATTTAAAGTGGAGGCTTCATTGGCCTCAAAATCTTCAACCTGCAATATTTCTTCTTGCTGTACATCCTCTGTTGAATGATTAACCGTTTTATTGGTTCCCTGGCAGGAATTGAAACTGATTAATACGCACAATAATAATATCATTTTATTCATGGTTATATTATAAAACAAATTTTAACAACAACCGCCGCCGTCATAATGATACGTGGATTCACTTATAAAAATATCATCTCTTTTCAAGGCCGCAAGGGCATTGGCCGTTTTATCGCATATAGCCAAGGGTTGATTTTTAAGTAATATATGACCGGCCTTATCATCTACGTAATCGTCATCTCCAAAATAGATCGCTGCCTTCCCTGTAAATATACAGGGGCCATTTTTAGGCATCGGGTCTTTTATGGCTGCAACTTCAATAGATTCAATATATATAAGTTCGTCTGTGTCATAATGTTTTGGATCCAGTACTCTATAAGGTTTACGAGCACGGATTTCTATGGTTCCAAATCCGGCATCGGTAAGCATTTTTACATACTCGGCTATGGGCAAGCTTCCGCTTAAGCACAGTGCACGTAGTCGGTCGTCGTTACGCAAATTATCATTCATAGGTTGCTCACATGTGGGATCGCTCATCACCAACCGGCCGTAAGGCTTAAGCACGCGATACATTTCTGCAATAGCTTTCTTTAGGTCTTCAGCCTTAAAAATATTGAACAGGCAATTTTGAGCAGCAACGTCAATACTATTATCATCAACAGGGAGATTCATTGCATCTCCTTTTTTAAGATCTACAAATTCGCTTTTAAACCAGGGATTAACAGCTTCGGCCTCCACAAAGTTTTTTCTTGAGGCTTCCAACATTTCATCAACAACATCGACCCCGATAACTCCGCCTTTTTGTCGATTAAAATAGGCGAACTGTAAGAGCTCCATGCCTCCTCCAACACCAACATACAGGGTTTTAGGATTATTGGTAAGGTCCCTGGCATGAACGGTACTTCCACAGCCATAGTTCATTTCCTGCATGATCCTCGGGATCTTTAATCCCGGTAACTCCCAAATGGGGTTTGTCGTACAGCACAGTCCTACATCGGGTGATAATGCTGCTTCTTTATATACATTGTGAGTTGTTTCTAAATAGCTCATTTTGAGTTTTTTTAGTCATTGCGAGGAATAAAATGACGCGGCAATCTTTTGATGAGATTCCTTCACTTCGTTCGGAATGACGTTATAATTTCTTAATTAATTCTTTAAATAATGTTATCATATTTGGTTCGGCCTTTGCCGCCATTGCAATAATTTCTTCAATATTAACAGGTTTTAGATTATCTGGGTCGCATTCGTCTGTTAAAACTGACACCGCCGCTGCTTTTAAATTTAAATGATTCGCCACAATAATTTCGGGTACTGTACTCATGCCTACAGCATCTGCTCCCATTATTTTAAGCATTCTGTATTCTGCCCGCGTTTCCAGTTGAGGCCCGACAACACTGGCGTAAACTCCTTTATGCAAGGTAATATTATTTGTTTCGGCAATGGTTTCGAATTCTGTGTTTATGGCAGCATTATAGGGAGCGCTCATATCTGTAAACCGTTCACCCAATTGCTCTGCCCCCTTAAATGCCAATGGTGAACTACCCTGTAGATTTATATGATCTTCGATAAGCATCATCTCGCCTTTTTTATAATTTAAGTTAATAGCTCCCGCAGCGTTGGAAACGAGTAAAGTCTTAATGCCAAGTTTTTCCATAACGCGAACAGGATATGTTACATCTTGCAGACTATAGCCTTCGTATAGGTGGAACCGGCCTTGCATAACCACAACTTTCTTTCCGGACAATATGCCGTAAATAAGTTTGCCTTTATGAAACTCAACCGTCGCGGTTGGGAAATTTGGAATGTGATTATAACTTACTTCCTTTATAATTTCTATTTCATCAATAAGCTGCCCTAATCCGGTGCCAAGGATAATTCCAATTTCCGGGTTCTCAAAGCCTTTATTGGCAAGATATGCAGTGGTCTCATTTATATATTTTAGCATTATTATATAAGCTGTTTTAGTTGTGAATTGTTTTGGAGATCTTCAAAAGTATCAATATCATTCAATTTTTCCAGTAAATGGACATTCTTATATTTTAAATCGCCCAAGGTGTCCTCAAAAACAGTTGAGGTCCCCCATGATTTGTTTAAAAAAACCGGGGCATTCAACTCCTTCAGGCCCATTAAATAATAACCACCATCTTCAGCAGGGCCTATAACAGCATCATTTTGGTCTAACCGATCAAAAGCCTTCTCAATATGGCTCGGTCTTAGATCGTAGAGATCGCTCCCCACAATAACGACTTTATCATAATTATTATTAAAGGCTTGAGCAAAAGCATTTTGCATTCGTTCCCCCAAATCACTCCCTTTTTGAAGGTGTTTTTGATAAATAGAAGCATCCCATATATCTTTATCTTTAATTTCTTCCGAATAGTATATCGCTTTATCGCAATTCAGGTTGTGCACGGTAGTTTCGGTATGATTCAATAACAATTTATAAATTACAAGGGCCGAAGCATCGCCAATGGTTTTGGCCAATCGTGTTTTTACCTTTCCCAATTCGGGGTTTCTTACAAAAATTATAACAAGCTTGCTATTCATATACTTTTTCACCTTTTCGAAGCCATTTACCCCAAAATTCATGTCCTACATGAATTTTATCCGTTTCCTGTTCTTCAGAATTGTAAACTTTAAAGTCATTATTCTTCCATTCAAAAATTCCGCCATAAAGATTCGATACGTTGGTATAGCCTGCACTTTTGAGCTTTTCGGCAATATCCTCAGAACGAATTCCTAAAGAACAATATACAACGATATACGCGTTTTTATCCGGTATTTTATGTTGTACCGAATCCAGCTGAAAATTATTATAACCCACATGGATCGCGTTTTTAATATGACTTACTATAAATTCCGACCTTTCCCTGGCATCTAAAATAACAGCATCGGTTTTTGGCATGGCTAACTCCTGAATTGAAATATAAGGGACACTACGTTTATTGTATTGTTTTAATAATTCTGAAAGGGATTCCTGTGAATTAACCGGTAACGCAAAAATTAATAGTATGTATAATGCTACTCTTTTCATCTATTTAAAATTTTTTATTTTACTGAAAATCAAATAAATAAAAAATTTCTGCTTAGATCAACCGCTGCGCTTTCCTGCCCGTTCTGTTCAGGCGGGCGCACTAAAAATTTAATTATTTCGGTTGGTATGCAAAAAATTAAATTTGTTTATGCTCATTTCATAGGTCGAGATTCCTGTGCAGGCAGGAATTATGCTACGCTTCCCTGGCAGCTGCTTCCGGCTCCTGCCGTACATCCATAACAATGCTGGGAAATAATTATGTTTCTATCCTGAAGTAATTCCTCATTATATTCACTAATATGTTTAACCTTACTATCAACCTTCAATTCGAGCATCTGGTTAAAATCGCAATCGTACAACCAACCATCCCAACTTATAGAAATGGTATTGGTACACATTACACTTGTTACGGCATCCGGATTATAGGCTTCAACCAAGGCATACATATAATCTTCGTAATTTTCGGAGGCGATCAAATAGTCTAAAAACCGACTGATAGGCAAGTTTGTAATGGCGAATAAATTATGAAATTGAATATTGAATTCTTCCAATAATGCCTTTTTAAAATCCTTTTCCATAGAGGCCTGGTCGCCCGGTAAAAAAGCTCCTGACGGGTTGTAGACAAGATCTAATTTTAAATCACTGTTTGGCATTCCATAGCCAATGGCATTTAATTCCTGAAGGGCTTTTATGGATTTATCGAAAACACCCTCACCACGTTGTTTATCCGTTTTTCCCCGTGTCCAGTGTGGCATAGAGGAGACTACATGAACATTGTGTTTCCTGAAAAAATCCGGAAGATCATAATACTTCTTATTAGCTCTGATAATGGTAAGATTTGACCTTATAATAAAATCTTTGATCCCTGCTTTTGACGCTTCTTTTACAAACCAACGAAAGTCAGGATTCATTTCGGGAGCACCACCGGTTAAATCTAAAGTATGAGCCTCCGTTTTTTTAATTACCTCCAGGCATTGTAGCATGGTGTCTCTGGTCATGATCTCTTTGCGGTCCGGGCCTGCATCAACATGGCAATGGTTACACACCTGATTACACATATAACCGATATTAATTTGCAGGATCTCGAGTTTACCCGGTCTTAAAGGAAACTGCCCTATTTCGTCAATCTTATCGGCAAACTTTGGTAATTCTCCATGCAAAAATATTCCGTTTGATAATATCTGAAGCTGTCGGTTACTGTTTGCTAATTCACTCTCTCTTTTATGCAAGGATGTTGTAGCCATATTTTAATTTATACAGATCCCAATATTCATTGGGATAAGCGATCTGTAAGATTTGTATAACAAAATCAACAGTCTTATTACATTTCTAATTTATTCACTTTATTCATCATTTGGACCGCATGCACCAAAGTGGCTCCACTTTCAATAGCAGCACCGGCATGTACAGCTTCCATCATTTCTTCCTTGGTAATACCACGTTGCAAACCGTCCTTGGTATAAGCATCTATACAATAGGGGCATTTTACCACGTGAGATACCGCGAGTGCAATTAATGATTTTTCACGTGCACTCAAAGCGCCTTCTTCAAAGACCTTATTGTAATAATCGAAGAATTTTGTGCCTAATTCTTCGCTCCATTCGGTAATCTCCCCAAATTTCCTTAAGTCTGCAGGATCATAATAAGTTTTAGACATTTATTATCATTTTATGGGTTAGAACTTAACACTGTTGCATTAGTACGCAAAATATACAAAAGTTTACAATAAAAAACAGGAATTGGATGTAGTATTAATATTATCGGGTACCATTCAAAAAAGCCTTATTTTTAATGACATTTTAGCTGTTATGTTAGACTGGATCGAGATATTAAAATCTTACAGGGATAAGCAGAAACCTGTTGCACTTGTAACCGTGACCAAATGTTTAGGATCAACACCTTGTGAAGTTTCTTCCCGCATGATCGTTACAAGGCAGAAGGAAATTCATGGTACGATAGGTGGAGGCAAGCTGGAATTTAAGATCATTGATGAAGCGATCACAGCGATCGAGGAAAACAGAATTATTGAGACCACTTATACATTAGGCCCTGAATTTGAACAGTGTTGTGGTGGAAAAGTTGAACTAATTATAGAACCTATGAATCAATTACCCGAACTATTTTTATTTGGAGCCGGACATATTGGTGTGGAAATATGCCGGTTATTAAAGGACACTCCTTTTAAGGTGAGTTTAATTGACTCCAGAAAAGATTGGCTTAATAATTTGGAGTTTGAAGGCCATGTCACCAAATGCGCGGTAAATTTGGAGGATTTTAAATCCTTTAAAGATGCGGTAAAATGGGGTCAAAATTGCTACGTACTGGTTATGACACATGATCACACGATCGATTTTGATGTTATCGCTATGGCCTTGCAAAACGAAACCAAATACATTGGACTTATTGGTAGCAAGACCAAACGTGTTCGTTTTCATAACATTCTCGTTAAAGATCTATCGATAAAAGAGGGAATGACCCATGTTATCTGTCCCATAGGACTGGAAATTGGAGGGAACGCTCCTAAAGAAGTCGCGATCAGCGCGGTCGCTCAATTATTGCAGGTACATTATACCAAAATCACATCAGTTTGAGTGATTTTCGTTAGAAAATTGTATAGAAAACAAGTGATTCTAGATAAATCAAGCCAAGGCGTGACACACGAATTGATAAGACAAAAAGAATTTTCACATCTTTGCACGCCTGTCCTTTAATATTTTTGCGAAGGAACGTGTTCTGATTTCATCCAGGGTTAACCCGGTTACCAATACTTCATCGATGGTGATCGCTCCACTATTTAAGGCTTTTAAAAAATAATTTAACAGGCCCTGGCCGGTGGCGGCATCATCGAAGATGTCACCGATAAGGGTCGCTTGTGCAGCTTTTTCGACAAAGGTCTTTAAACGGATGACAGCATCGTCATAACTCTCTAAAAAGAAAGCATAAACGGCAGTATATCGCATGGGCAACTGTGCTGGGTTTAGATCCCAACCCTGGTACAAGCCTTTGTATAATGAATGTCGAATATGTTTATATCCTTTTAGCCATGCCCTATGTACAACATCCTTATTCTCTTGTTCCTGTGCTTCGGTGAGATCACCTCGATGAGGTCCGATAGGCATGGTGTTGGTAGCCCCGTCGGACAACCAGATACCGGTATGTGCCAATGCCACTTTTGTAGTATAATGCGCGAAATCGCATACATCATGATCCATCTCCTGGTAGGTGGCGGTAATATTATTGGAAGCCGTATAATCGTAAGTTCCAAAATGTGTGGCAATACAACGTCCTTTGCTGGCCAAAATAAATCGATATAACGGATTTGTACCGGTGTGATCCATGATGGATTGCGTGGTTTCTACCATCATTTCCATTTTTAATGTTCCCTTTTCGAGGGTAAAGGCGTCTTCAATGACTTCAAATAAGGACACTAAAGCAATGATCTGTTCCGGAATGGTAACTTTGGGTAGCATTACTATAAAGTTATCGGGTAGCTTTCCGCCGGTCTCGGTAAGCAGCCGCGTTAAAAACAGATCAAGGGTCCTTAATCCGCGTACTTTCAATTCCTCGGTAAATGGCTTGATCCTGATCCCAATAAAGGGGGATAGGGTGTTATCTTCCATGCCTTTGGCCACTTGAGTTGCGGCGAAAACGGCAGTATCATCTTCTTCTTTGTCCGATCGATTCCCGAAACCATCTTCAAAATCTATTCTAAAGTCCTCCACACCTTCACGCTCTAATTTGGCAATGACCTTTTGGTAAATGGTATAGGAAAAACCAGCAGAATGATCTTTTAATTCTTCATTAGTAAGGGGTTTTAATTTTTCTTCAAGAGCAGCTTGCTCATTTTTTGCATCCGGAAGTGAGTCACTTCCCTGGAGCTGAAAAGCCTTCCCAAACGCAACGAAATTTGGTGCATATTGTAACAAGGATCTTAAGGCGATCTTTCCCAGGGCCTGAGTGGTGTTGGATTTAAACAGATTGGCGCCCCCATATACGGTATGAATGGGTTGCCGGTCTTCCCGGTCTCCTCTATAAATTTTATTGAAGGATTGATTAGCTGTTTTTAAATCGTTAAAAATGCGGGCTTTATTATCTTCTGAAACACTTAATTTCATGTTTTCGGTATTTGGTATTTGGTACTTGGTAATTAGTAAAGAATTCATTTTTACTAACTTCCTCTATATGTCGAATATCCAAACGGATTTATTAATAATGGAATATGATAATGGCTGTTATCCGTGACCCTAAATTGTATGGAAACTTCCGGATAAAACCCTTTCTGTGCGTTGCTGTTATAATAATCGGCTGTGTTAAAGGTCATAGCGTATACCCCGGGAATTAATAATCTTCCCGGAGGCAATACATCCGAAATTCGTCCATCATTATTCGTGATTCCCACGCTCATAGGTTTCCAATGGTTATCCCGTAAGCCTTTTAAGGAAATGAGCATATACCTTGCCGGTGTGCCAATAGAAGTGTCCAGTGCGTGTGTTGTAATATGACTGTTTAATTGGATTTTATCTGCCAATCCCTCGATAAGTTTGACCAGACGAATAACCGTTATTTTATGTTGCTCGTTAATGGCGACATAAATCTCGTCGTCCTTGGCATGTGACAATCGTGCATTGATAATGGCCAACATTTCTTCAGCCGATTTCCCACTGGCGCTCACAATAAAAATATATCCAAACTTGTCTTGATATGATGTATTGGCTTTAGCTAAGGCTTCGATGGTTTCCGTATTGGCTTCAGACATTTCAGACTGCTCGTCACTGGCCCAGTTAGCGCTGTCGGCATATTTTTTCTTTAAGCTTTCAATATCACCAATTTTGGGATGCCCGGAAAAGGCTTCCTTAAAATCTTTAAGGGTACAATCGTTGTACCAGATGGATGCCGCTATCTTGATAAGGTCCTCTCCATTCTTAAAGGGGCGGCTCTCCACCATTTTGGTGATCCAGGCCCTTGAGGTGCAACACAATTCCAATTGCGAATAGGCATCGTGTTCTGAAAGTGAATTTAATGTTTCTAATGTTATCATTTAATATTATTTTGGCGCTCCCTGGTTGATCCAACAATTTATCATATCGCGTTCTTCCAGGGTCATTCCCGTTTGGTTATTGTTAAAGGGCATATTTTTACTCACCACTACACGCTGAAAGATCATGTCCTTCAAATTATAGATCTGTTCCGGTGTGTCGTACTTAACCCCGTTAGGAGGCACTTTCCAGACCGCATCCGTTGGATTTGACGAATGGCAAATGGTACATCTGTTATTTATAACCGTTATAACCTCCTCGATGGTGACTGCCTCCTTACAATTTTCATATTTCGGTTTTACAGGAGCCGTCATTAGAGCCACACCCAATAAAAGTAAAACAGAAATTGGCATTACCCAAATGGAAAGCTGTTCTTTTTCGCGTAAATTCAAATAGTGCTTTATACCTGCACTTCCTAGCGTGATTCCTATAAGAACGATCCATTGATAGGTATTTCCAAAGGTACTCGGAAAGTGATTACTGATCATTACGAATAGCACGGGAAGTGTAAAATAATTATTGGTATAAGACCTTAAAAATGCAGCTTTGCCGTCTTCGGGGTTTGGCAGAAGTCCTTTTTTGGCTGCCTTAACCATTCGTTTTTGCCCGGGAATGATCACGAAGAACACATTGGCAGCCATTAAAGTACCAAGCATGGCTCCAAAGTGAATATAGGCAGCTCTTCCGCTAAATACCTGAGAGTAAAACCAGGCAAAAAAGAATACCAATACCGTAATAGCTATAGTAAAAACAACCTTGTTATGACTTAACTTTTTACAGATCAAATCGTAAGCCACCCACCCGGCGATCAATGACAAAACGCTTATAATTATTGCCGTTGCTGGCTTTATTTCCAATACCTCGGGGTCTATTAAAAATGATTTTGTGTTGAAATAATACACAATGGCAAGTAAACAAAATCCAGAAAGCCAGGTAAAATAAGCCTCATATTTAAACCAGTGCAGATCTTTTGGGATCTTCTTTGGAGCAATTTTATATTTTTCCAAATAATAAAATCCGCCGCCATGAACCGCCCAGAGGTTACCTGCTAATTCATCCCTTACATCTTTGGTTCGGTTTAAAGCATTTTCCAAAAAGACAAAATAGAATGACGTCCCTATCCAGGCAATCCCGAAAGTAATGTGCATCCATCGAACTACTAAATTTAACCATTCGAAGAAGTGACTTTCCCAAATCGTTCCCTTTAGGAATAGGTAAATGATGCCAATACCACCAACGCTTGCGATAACGATAAATGCATAGAACCAATTTTGTGAAGTTTGTAAGGCTTCAACTTTTTCCTCATTATCTTCAGATTTATAAAGCTTAATTAAATGATGTATTTTATATGTAGCTACAACTATTATTGCAAAAATGATTAGCCATGCTATAAGAACAAGAATTTTGATCATTCAGGTTGTTTTATAGTTCCAAGAATTCGCAACCTGCTAATGCCTCCGTCCGGATATATCTTTAACTTAATATGAGTTATGGGTTGTTCGATCTTTATAATTTCGCTTTCAAAAAAATGCTCGCTGTCGGCCTCCAGTTTTTGTTGAGGTAGGAGAACGGCCCACTTTTGAGAATCGCTTATAACGCTCTCATCATTATCGGAATAACAGGCATCAATAGCACAGGAGTCGGGATAATTTCCTTTAAAATGCTTCGTGTCAACAATTATTTTTTGAATCTTTCCCGGATGACCAAGTTTTAAGATCACAAAATCTTCATTATTTGGGGTTCTATTGCGTTTTGTCTCCCAGCCGTCACCCATATTTTTCCCTATTGTGGGAGAAATAAGATTCCCCATATTACTAAAAAACATGTCATTGCAAAATAAGGTCTTACCACAATTGTTTACCAAAGCAAGGTCAATGGTGTCTTCCGAATTTACACTGCTCCAATCTTTAAATACCTCACCATACACCCTGAATCGGGCCACACCCCCATCAGGATATATATGAAGCCTGATATGCGTATATACGGTATTGGAGTTTATTTCGAAGTTATGCTGGCTCCCAGGATCTAATGGCGACTTCTCCAGAACTTCATTCCATTCTAATTCGTCGGCCCTGGACCAGGACTCCGGGTCATTGTCTAAATGGATAGCTTCCACAGATGCAAAAGGAGGATGATTTCCTAAAAAATGATTGGTGTCGATTTCAAAGCCTTTTACAATGCCCGGTGCACCCAATTTAATAACGGCCCAGTCATGTCCCGGAGTGCGTTTCCGCCGGGATTCCCATCCATCCATCCATTTACCGTGATCGGTATATTTATCGGGTATAAATATGCCTCTGCCTTCTTTGATGAGGTTTTCTTTTTCGGCAAAAAAATCATCTGTAGAGTAAACGACTTGTCCTCCGATCTTTTCGGAAGCGAGGTCGACATATGTATTAAGGTTGTTTCCTGTCATGAGTTTGATCTTAATAATAATTTTCCTTGATCAAGGGATTTTATTTTAGAATTTTCAACCACCTGAACACCATTTACAAAGGTATGAATTACTTTTCCATTACATGTCTTATGGAGATAGGGGCTTGCCTTATGTTTGTGTTGCGTGTTTTCTTCGGTAATCGTAAATCGGGCAGTATCGTCCCAAACGGTTATATCTGCATCAAATCCCTCTTGTAATTTTCCTTTATTATCCTCCAATCCTAAAAAGTATGCCGGATTTATTGTAAGCAATGGGATGAGCTTTTCAAGAGATAATCCACGCCGTTGACCTTCCGAATAAAGTATTGACAGCGTAAACTGTAAGCCCGAAATTCCTCCCCAGGCCTTAAAGAAATCCCCGGTTTGCAATTGTTTCCATTCCGGTGGTGCAGGAGAATGGTCGGAGGCCAAAAAATTAAAGCCGTCATCCAAAAGATAATCCCAAAGTAAATCATTGTTTCCCTTTTCTCTTATTGGAGGGGCACATTTATAAATAGGGGAGGCATATGGAATATCTTCTGCATTAAAATATAAATAATGCGGACAGGTTTCAACAGTTAATTTATTGGTTTGTTGCTTGCGATGTTGAATAATCCTAATTCCTTCCGAAGCCGAAAGATGCACAACATGTACCCTTATATCGTATCGTTTTTGAATATCCAAAGCGAGATCGATCGCATTGGTTTCCCAACGCTGCGGCCTTGAATACAGATATTCCTGGTAATCCTTTGGATCAATAACATCGGGAACATTATCATCGCTTATCTCACAATGCAGCAATAAGGGGGCATCATATGTTTTTAAAGTGGGTGCGATCGCCTCTAAATGGGATTTGAAAACATTAGGGAATTCATCAATACCCGAATGCGTTAAAAACCCTTTAATACCAAAAACACCGGCCTTCAATAATCCTTCTATATCATTTGTATTTGTTGTGGGGATGATACCCCCCATAAAAGCCACAGTTAACATGCAACTTATGTTTTGTTGCTTCTTGTTTTATTTTGAAAGCTTCAACGTTCGTAGTGTGACAGGACTTGCGTTTAAAGGCATTTCTATGAGGGTTGTCACTCCGCCAATTGCAGCGGCTTTGGTTGCGGTATCAAAACCTTCCCAGTGCTGCGCGCCCCGGGCTCATTTATATGAACATGAGCATCGATTATGCCCGGCATAACAATTAAATTAATATAATCCAAATAAGGGATATTTGCCAAAGGATTCGAGCCATTATATATCTTAAGGATCTTTCCGGCTTTAATATGAAGTGTAGCTTCTATAAATTGGTCGCCAATGAAGCAACGATCACTATGTATTAGAAATTCTGTCATAGAATTACCTGCTGTACAAGCTCATTAAAACTTTTTCGGGAGTCATGGGAGCATGAAACTTTAATTTATAATTTGGATTAAAGGCCTTAATAGCATTCTGTATCGCAAAATATGCCCCAATACCATACATTAGAGGAGGCTCACCAACGGCTTTAGATTTTAAAATTGCCATATCACTACCTGTGGTCTCTAATGGCACAACATCAATGGTTTTAGCAATCGAAAACATATCTGGAACTTTATAGGTCGATAAGGCATTTGACAGTAACCGACCGTCTTCACCATAAGCAATTTCCTCCATGGTCATCCATCCGACACCCTGTACCAAAGCGCCTTCAACCTGGCCCAGGTCGATTCCTTTGCTCATGCTTTTACCGTAGTCGTGTACTATTTTTATAGCATCAAAAACGTAAGTGCCACGGGTGCAATCAACGGTGGTTGTTATTATGGCGGTTCCATACACATGGTAGGCAAAGGGATGGCCTTTTTCTTTAGATTTATCGAAGCGAATTACCGGCGTAGCATAATGTGCATTCTCGGTCAAAGCCACACGCTTTAACATCGCCGTGCCTATGAGAGTATTCCAGGATAAATCGGACGCTTTACCGTTGGCATAGACGATCTCATCTTTGATTTCGATGGTTTCTATAGCAGTATTCAATGCTTCGGAGGCCACCGCTTTAAGCCTTTCCAGTAAGGCTTTGCAGGCCTTTAAAAGGGCTTTGCCATTAAGATCGGCAGTAGAACTGGCGGCTGATGGTGAGGTGTTGGCTACGCGTGTGGTATTGGTGGTTTCGATCTTTACTTTATGGTGTGCGATTGAAAATAACTGCGCAGCGATCTGAAGCATCTTGGTATTAACGCCTTGCCCCATTTCTACGGCAGCGGTACTTATACCTACACTACCGTCCTGATAAATATGAACCAAGGCACGCGCGTGATTCATAGGTGTATTCGTGAATGAAATACCAAAGCAAATAGGCATTAGTGCGAGGCCTTTTTTGAAATCGGAATGCGAATTATTGAAATCTTCCACCTCTCGTTCAATTTGCTCTAAATTATAAATGGATTTTACTGCTTTCCAGGAGTTCTTAGCTTCAACACCTGTAGCGATCTGACCGTATGAGAATTCGTCGTTTTCCCCTAATAAATTGGCCTCTTGAATTTTACTGGGTGACACCCCAATATTAGCTGCGGCATTGGCAATGGCGGATTCAATAACGAACATGCCCTGTGGGCCTCCAAATCCGCGAAATGCAGTATTTGGGGGTAAATTGGTCTTACAACTTATTACCGTGGATTTCACATTAGGAACAAAATAACTATTGGTCGCATGGAAGAGAGTACGTTCGGCGATCGCCGGCGACAGATCGGCTGCTGCACCGGAATTTTGTAAAAATTCGGCCTCGTATGCCAGTATCTTCAGATCCTTCGAAAGCCCTATTTTATAAGAACTCTCATAGGGATGGCGTTTCCCGGTCATTCGTAGATCGTCATGGCGATTTAATATGAGTTTAACCGATTGGTTGAGATGATAGGTCGCCAGAGCCGCCATGACTGCCCAGGGTGTGGCCTGATCCTCTTTACCGCCAAATCCACCTCCAAGCCTGGTGACATCGACCTCAATTTTGTGCATCGGAAAACCTAAAACCCTGGCAGCCGTTTTTTGAACCGCTGTTGGACCCTGAGTTGAAGAGGTTATTTTTATACTACCGTTTTCAAGAGGCTCGGCATAAGCGCCCTGTGCCTCGATATATAATTGTTCCTGTCCGTTGGAAAAGGTTTCTCCTTCAAAAATATAATCACAGTCCTTAAATGCTTTTTCAGTATTCCCTAAAATAAATGAACGCGGGGCATTTATGAATTTACCTTTTTCCTTAGCTTCTTTTGCTGTCGTGATCACAGGCAATTCCTCAATTTCTATTTGGATGAGGCGGCGTGCCTGGCGGGCAATGAATTCCGAACTGGCCACAATAAGGGCAATAGGTTGGCCCCAGAAATGCACCTCGCCTTCCGCGAATAAAGGTTCGTCGGGAATAATACCTCCAATTTGATTTTCACCGGGAATGTCTTTATATGTAAAAATGCGTGCCACACCTCCCAATTTTTCCGCTTTGGAATAGTCGATGTTTATAATTCTCCCGTGAGCTTTTGGTGAATCGAAAACCACGGAATAATATGTGCCTTCCCTTACATTTACGTCGTCAACGTACAGCGATTCTCCCCTAACATGAGTGTAAGAATCGATGTTTTTGATACTTTCTTTTAAAGCAAGTGCGGATTTGTCTTTTAAAACATCCAATGGAGTATGTGATCTGCTCTTATGCATATTCTAAAAAATCATTGAGTTTGAATTGCTCCGGATACAATTCGGTGAAATGCGCATAAAACAACTGCCGTCCTAAAAGGCGCTTATAGTCCGCTGAACCACGAACATCACTTATTGGAGAAATTTCCTCCTTTAGTATTTCTGAAGCCTCTACAATAATCGATGCATTCAGGGATTTGCCTTTTAAAAACCCAGAAGTCTCGAATAAATATTTTGGAATAGCTGCAACACCTCCAAGTGAAACGTGGACCTCATCAATGACATTATCATTACATGTAATACTTATGGCACTATTTACACTTGCAATATCCAAATGCGTACGTTTGGATACTTTTTCAAAGTTGAACATGGAATGTCCCGATGGGGGTTTAAAGGTGATGTCCTTAATAAGTTCGCCTTCATTTAGATCGTAGGACTTATAGTCTTTATAGAAATCTTTTAATCCAAGAATTCTTTCATTCCCCCGGCCATCAATAATTGTAAGATCACTATTCAGGGCCAGGAAGAAAATGGTCATATCTCCAATGGGCGAGGCATTTACAAGATTACCCCCAATCGAAGCCATATTCCTGATCTGTTCGGAGGACACCAACTTAAGGTGTTGCCTTAATTTTGGAAATAGAACATTCAATTTGGAGTGGTTCCACATATCGGTAACCGTGTTCCCGGCACCAATACTACAGGAATCGCCTTCAATAATGATATCTTTTAAGACATCATTATCGGCAATAAGGTGAACACTATTGTCGATTAAATTATCTGCTTGTTGTACGTACAGATCGGTTCCTCCTGAAACAAAAACAGTTCCCGATCGAGAAGATCCATTTATTTTTAGGCCTCGTAATTTCTCAGGGATACTCTTAAAATATTCGGGTATAAATTCATGTTCTATGAGCCAGTCCATTGGGATGTATGATTCATTAAAGTCTAATTCCCGACAAACATCATGGGCAGCCCTTTCAATAGATTTATAGCCGGTACACCGACAGATATTTCCACTTATGGCATCCAAAGCGTTGTCATGATTTTTCTCGCTTCCGGAAAGTACAAATCCGGTTAAAGACACTACGAATCCCGGTGTGCAAAATCCGCATTGCGTAGCATAATTCTCTTTCATGGCATATTGGGCAGTTGTTAAATTGGTTTTGAAATTTGTGCCTTCAATGGTAACGATATGTTTACCATGGGCATTCCCCAAAGGCCATAGACATGAGGTAATACTTTGATATGCAAGTGTACCATCTTTCTGAAGGGTTCCGACTAAAACGGTACAGGCACCACAATCCCCTTCACGGCATCCGATTTTAGTACCGGTAAGGCGCTGTTCGTATCTTACATAATCCAGCAGTGTCATGCCGTTTTGATTCGAAGTTTTTATGGTAGTATTGTTTAGAATGAACTGGATCATGAAATTATTTAATATTCGGTTTTATCTTCCTTTTCAGACCATTTCCGGAAGGCCTCAATGGCAATATCTCTGCCTATTTGTTCAAAGGGAATACTACGTTCGCTATAGGGTAAAGGAATTTCTTTATAAATAAACGCATCGTCAAAACCTATATTTGCGGCATCAATCTGATTACTACCATAGTAGACCTTATCCGGTCGGGCCCAATAGATGGCTCCCAGGCACATAGGGCAGGGTTCACAGGAAGCATAAATCTCACAACCTTCTAATTGAAATGAATCCAAATTTTTGCAAGCTTCTCGTATGGCAGTAACTTCGGCATGGGCTGTTGGGTCCTTGGTTGAAGTGACTTTATTATTACCCCTGCCAATAATTATTCCATCTTTAACAATAATACACCCAAAGGGGCCACCCTCGTTATTCATCATTCCTTTTAAAGCTGTTTTTACGGCTTCCCGCATGAAGTGCTCCTTATCCTTTCCTTGCATCTGTAACAGTTTGATCAATATAACGAATATACGATTTTTTGAAGAGGTTATTACTCCTTGAAAACTATAAGGTTTAATAGATCAAATCAACAAATTAATATTTAAACGGAGGAATAATTGGCAAGAATATTGGAAATAAAAAAGCCAAGACACTCAACTTAGTTTTTTATCTGTACTCAAGTTTGAATGAACATTGATGTTTTTTTAATCTTTTTATTTCAGGATTTAACATTGGTTATGATCTTACCATCTACTTTAATATAGTTTGATTTATTTGTAGTATTCCTAAAAAAGCAGATAGTTAATTAGCCCAAATACCGCACTTATTCCTATCCATTGAATCATATTTATTTTTAGACGATACATTGCTATAAAAGAAATTACAATCCAAGCCAATGTAATGTAATCTAATTGAGATATTAAAACCTCTTTTGGAAAAACTACTGCTTTACCTAAATAAATTGTTAAGTTCAGGACAACACCGACTACGGCAGCCGTAACTAAACTCAGGGCCTGTTTTATTTTAGGGTTTTCTCTCGTTTTTTCTATGATAGGAGCTCCGGCAAAAATGAATAAAAAACATGGTATAAAAGTGTAAAATGTTGTAGTAACTAAACCTAAAGATCCCATTAAAAGAGAGCTGCCATAATGATTATAACTTGCCATAAAGCCTACAAAAACAAGTACCATTACAAGAGGACCTGGAGTTGTTTCACCTAATGCTAAGCCGTCAATCATTTGTAATTCTGTTAACCAATGGAGCTGTTCAACACTCACTTGAGCTACATATGGAAGTACGGCATAAGCTCCCCCAAAAGTAACAAAAGCAGCTTTTGTAAAGAATAATGACAGTTGGTTCCAAAATTCAAAATCATCATTAAAAAGAAAAAATAAAAATAGAGGAATAATAAAGAGTATAAATGTTACTAAAACTTGTTTTACTAATCTAAGTATGCTTAAACCAGTATCTGGAATGACATAATATTGATTTATAAAATAATTTTCCTCGTCCCGGGCAAATTGTTTTTTTGCTGTTTCAGTTTGCTTAAAAAGATTTGGTGTTATTCTTCTTGCAATAAAGGCAATAATCAAAGCACTAAGTATAATTAATGGGAAAGGGATTTTAAAAAAGAAAATGCATATAAATGCTGCTCCTGCAATAAAGAAATGGAAAGAGGTATGTAAGGATTTCCTTCCTATTTTAATTAAAGCTAAAATAACAATTGCCATGACTGCTGGTTTAAGTCCATCGAACATTGCATAGACCCAAGGGATATTTCCAAATTTAGCATATAACGCTGTTAATACGAGTAATATAATCATGGATGGCAACACAAACAAAATACCTGCCACTAAGCCTCCTTTTGTACCATGCAATAACCAACCCGTATAGGTAGCGAGTTGTTGTGCTTCTGGCCCAGGTAATATCATAGTAAAATTAAGCGCATGAAAAAACCTGCTATCTGAAACCCATTTTTTTTTCTCCACCAGAAATTCATGCATTATTGCTATTTGGCCGGCTGGTCCTCCAAAACTAATAAAACCGAGTTTTAACCAAAACCAAAAAGCTTCTGTAAATGATGGTTTTTCTATTCTTTTTTGTTGATCCACTAAATTTAAATTAGATTTTGTAAAATGATATTTTAGTCAGCAAAAGAAACAACAAGCCCCATCTCTCTATCTATAGCTTTTTCATAAACAATTGAGGCCGATGCGACGTCTTGTAAACCGGTACCAGTACTATCAAAAATTATGATCTCATCTTCAGATTGCCTACCTTGTTTTTTACCTAAAATAATTTCTCCTATTTCGCCGTAAACATCTTCTTTAGTCATTACCTTAGCGTCTAGTGCATGATGAAGTTCTCCAATTTCTGCACATTGGGTAATTATGTCTGCCACTACTTTACTTGACGCCAACAATTCTGGTTCTAACTCTTGTTTTTCTTCATTATCTGAACCCACGGCTACAATTAAAGTCCCGGGACTAACGTCCTCTTTTTTTAATAATGCTTTTTTGGAAGTTGTGCATGTAACACAAATATCACTCTTGGCAACTGCTTTCTTAAAATCATCAACTACGATTATGTCAACATCTAAATCTCTTAATTCTGTTGCTAAATTTCTGGCAATTTCCGGATCAAGATCATATACATATACGGTTTCAAGAGGTCTAACTTCTAAAAGCATTTTTAGTGAAATTTTTCCTTGAGATCCACAACCAATAATAGTTGCTGTTTTGGCATCTTTTTTTGCCAGATATTTTGTTGCAACGGCCGATGCAGCTCCTGTTCTTATAATTGTGACTTCTATCGAATCCATAAGTGCTAATAAGCGACCATTAGATGTGTCACAAACAGTAACTACTCCTTGAATTGTTGGGAGCCCATAATCTTTTTGGTTTTTCGGAAAATTAGCATTGGTTTTTGCTACGAAATAAGATTTATTTAATCCCATGACACCTGCTTTAATATGATAACCCCCGTTATCAACATGTACACCGAGTATGCTAGGAGGCATGACCTTACCTTGAGCTAATAATTTGAAGGCATTTTCTACTGCCATAATGCATTCATTAAGGGAAAGTAACTCTGCAACTTCCGATCCATTTAAAATTATTGTTGAATTATTTTTCATGATTTATTCGTTTTTTTAACATTATAATTATGTGATTTAAAACGGCATAAGAAGCTATTTTTTAATAGATATTTTTATTCTATTGAGAATTCTCCCAAGACACTGAAATAGAGTATTAAAAATAAGGATCGACGAAATATCAGTTTGTTTGCTGTAATCTTTTTTTTGGTTTGCTCAAATGCTTGAAAGTTTATACATTTCTTTATCTTGATTTTTAGTAAATACTCTATGTTTATTACGGGCGTTTACAAAGGCTTTAACTGACCGTGAAATATCATTTGACGTAGTAGCCCAAGAACAGACGCTTATTCTTATTACTTTTCTATTATCCCATTCGGCCCCACCGCACCAGCATTCGAGTGATCCCTGAATTGCATCAAGTGTTTTTAGGGTAACATCATCATTCTCACAACTTACCAGTACCTGATTAAATACCACATCATTTAGAATTTGAAATCCTTTTTCTCTTAATTCGTTTGAGAATTGAACGGCTCTTTCATGTAATCCAAAAACCAGGCTATCTATTCCTTCCTTACCCAGATATTTCATTGCTGCCCAAAGTTCGACCACCCTTGCTCGTCTGGACATTTCTGGAGTATATAACATGCCATCCCTGTTTTCTCCATAAACAATGTATGACCCTGTTGCTTGTAATGCAGAAACTAATGCCTGCTTATCATTGCATAGTATTATACCAGAATCGTAGGGTGTATTAAGTGTTTTATGCCCATCTACCGACCAGGAATTTGCTTTTTCAGCCCCGTTCGTTAAGTGTTTTAATCTTTCTGAACCCGATGCCCATAATCCAAAAGCACCATCAATATGTACCCATGCATTAGCTTTAATTGCTTTATCACAGATTAAATCGAAATTATCAAATGACCCTGAGTTTACATTTCCTGCTTGTAATATTAGAATGGTTTTGTTATCAAGTTCGGGTATTTTTTTAGGAATCATTCTTCCCTGGTCATCGACATCTACCCATTCAACATTATCTTTTCCAAGTCCTAATAAAGCTATTGCTTTAAGTACAGCGCCATGAGCCTGTTTTCCAGTTACTATTCTTATCTCCGGCGCATTAATTAATCCTTTTGAATTTACATCATAATTTAAGCGTTCATAAATCCGCCATCTCGCTGCAGCGAGTCCACACATAATAGCCATTGATGTTCCACTCACAAAACCTGCGACTGTTTCATCGGGCAAATGGAATAGTTTCAACAGCCATTTTTCAACTACTGATTCAAGCTTGGATGCAATGGGTGATGTGACATAAAGCGGTGTATTTTGATCCCAAAAATCGGACAGCCATTTTGCAGCAAGAGCTGTAGGTATAATGCCTCCATTCACCATTCCAAAGTATCTGCCCCCAATTTGAGCAACTGTTGCAGGAGAGCCGTATGTATTTAATAATTCTAATACTTGTGACGGTTCAGCTGATTTTTTAGGTAAATCCTCATCAAATTTTCGTAATCCTTTGATTGCTTCTTGTGTTGGATAAACATTCCTATCTAATGAATTGTCGGCATATTCAAAAGCATATTCTTTTACTTGATTAAATATGCTTTTGTCTTTCATTTCGTGAAACATATTTTCACGAATATCTTTATTCTGAAGTTCTTTATTTGTCATTTGTAATTTCAAGAAGAATTTTTTTATTTGATAATAGAGGCAAGTCCAATATTATGGCCTTCAGATTTTTTAAGATAATGATCAAGCCTAAAATCCTCATTTACTAATTTTTGTTTGTGGTTAATTAGTTTTGGTTGTGGTTTATTATTTTTAGTATTCATATCAAAATTGATTTTAAATTTCATATTTATTATTAATAAAGCCGGTCTTTGAGAATTATTTCAATTTCCCTGGGCTTATTCAAAATTTTACGTCTTTCGATAATTTGTTCTATATGACGTTCACTATGATCTGCGTATAGTTCTAATAATTCCCTAATTGTCATAGCTCCTCGTTCCGGATGAATTCCAATTTTTTCCCAATCTTTCTTTGTACAGTTTTTGTATAATTGGAATGTTGTCGATCTCAGCAATGAGAATAATTCGATGCTTTCATGAATATTGTCAATAGACTGATTCTGATAATTCATTTTTTCGGCCCAGATATCCTGAGAATAAGATGGCATGTCATTCGGGTGATTACAAAGCGCCTGTCTCAATCTGCAGGCTCCTACAATTTCTGAATCGGTTAAGTGAATAATAATTTCACCTATACTCCATTTGCCCGATATGGGTTTATCTTTAAAATCCTGTTCAGTTAATCCTGATATAATTTCTTTTATTCTTTCAGGACCTTTATGAAATGCTTCTAATAGAGTTTCTGTATTATAATGAGAGTAAACTCCTTTGGTGGATTGTTTTTGTATGATATTCATTTCCTATATTTATTATAATTGAAAAATTAATAAGTGATCTGTTCATTTAAAGAATGATATGTAAGCGGTTTAAACCTGCCTGCCGGCAGGCAGGTTTTTTAATTGTATCTCGGCGTGAAAAAGGTAATTCCAGGACCATGGTTATACCAATTAATTTCTCTCTTGGATCTACCCAAAAGCGAGAGATAAATACCCCTTCACTATACTGGTATCCAATACTTTTAGTATTAACCGATTTCCCCAAATCTTTAAGAACTGCAAAATTTAATCTAAAACTATGGTCCTTCTTAAAAAACGGAATATCTCCTATACGATTTAACTCTAAATAGTCTATATCCGGATGATTATTATCAATTTTAATTTGAGTAAAACTCAGTTGAAAATTGAGCAAAAAAGTCAAAGTAATAAAATAAAGTTTTGTTTTCATTTCACTAAAATACATAGTAAGATTATGTTTATAGGTATTATTTTAATGAATTGTTTTCGGATTTACTATTAATATAATTAATATAACATGTGATATAATTACCTCTATTAGAAAAATTAATAACTATAACCAGAATTTTTCATTTAAATACATGCCCTCTAATTAGTTTTACTTCTATTTTAGTGATATTACATTTGGTGATATTACATTTAGAACAAGTCATTTAATTGGAATTATTATGAATTTATCGATAAGGGAAATGCAAGAAAGTGACGCGAAATTAGTCGTGGATTACTTTATTAATTCGACTCCCGACTATTTAAAAAATCTAGGTGCCGATTTAGCTAAAATCCCTAAGAGGAAAGACTGGATAGAATTGTTAACAAAAGAGCTGTTGACAGAAAATAAACAAAAGAAATATTATTATATCATTTGGCAATTAGACGGAAAAGATATTGGACATTCAAATATAAGTAATATAACATTTGGAAATGACGCGTTTATGCATTTGCATATATGGAAACCAGAAAATAGGCAAAAAGGAATAGCCATTAAGTTTCTTAAAAAAACTATTCCTACATACTTTGAAAATTTCAAGATAGAGAAATTATTTTGTGAGCCCTATGCCGTCAATTCGGCTCCAACCAAAACCTTGTTGAAATTAGGGTTTGAATTTGTAAAAAAACATGAAACAATTCCAGGCATAATCAGTTTCCATCAAAAAGTTAAAAAATTTTTATTAACGAAAGAAAAATGGGTATACTCGTAATAAATTTAGTTTAGTGAATATAAAGCACATTTAAGGTCAGATATTAAGTCATCAACATTTTCAATTCCAACAGACATTCGTATAAAACCCGGAGATACAAGGATCTCTCCGTCTGTGTCTGTTCCAATTTCCCTTTCCGCAAAATCTAATTCATATGGTATCTCTACGACGGTTTCAACTCCGCCAAGGCTTGTTGCAATGGTTATTAACTGAAAATTATCCAATAGAATACGAGCATTTTTTAAAGAACCTACATCGAAGGTTATCACACCACCACCGGCAGTCATTTGTTTTTTTGCAATTGAATAATTGCGCCCACCTTTTAATAATGGATAGCGCACTTCAATTACTTTTTCGTGTGAATTCAGGAATTTGGCAATAGTAAGAGCGTTTTCGCATATCCTTTTCATTCTTATAGGTAATGTTTTTATACTTCTGTGCAATTCATAGGCGCTTTGTGGATCCATAATTCCTCCTAACCACCGACTCATTTCATATATTTTCTTCAACAATTTAGATGAGCCCGCAACGGCGCCCGCTAAAATATCATTATGCCCTCCTAAAAATTTGGTAGCAGAATGTATTACTAAATCAACCCCCAGCAAAAGAGGGTTTTGGCAATAGGGACTTGCGAATGTGCTATCTATGAACAATTTTATCTTATGTGCCTTAGAGATAGATGCAATTTTCTCAATATCAACAATTTCCAGTATTGGGTTAGAGGGGGACTCAATATAAATTAACTTTGTGTTGGGCTTAATTAAATTATTAATAGTATTCATTTCTCGTGCTTTTACGAAACTAATTTCTACCCCCCAACTCTTGAGAAACTCATTAAAAAAAGTATAGGTTTGAGCAAATATTTCTCTTTGCACAATAATGTGATCCTCTTTTTTTATTACTGCTAAGATTGATGTGGTTATAGCAGACATCCCCGAGCTAAATACCATGGCACGTTTAGCCCCTTCTAATTCAGCGATTTTGTTAGAAACTTCCGATAATGTTGGATTACCAAAACGAGTATATACATTATCCCAATTATTAACATATCCTTCACCAAGCAGTTCACTTGATGGAAAAGCAAATACTGTTGACTTTGACACAGGAGGGCTTAGAGGCCTTATTTTTTTTGTAGTATCTAAATAAGATTTAGATGCTATGGTTTCCATTGAATATTCTTTTGCCATTTTTTATTTATATAATTAGTCTAAAAAATATTAATCCTTAATATTATCCTTTAAGAATGATTTAGCAAAATGCAAAGCAGTTATCTCAAATCCTTTATTTAAATAAAGCTTATATGCATCTTTTCTATTGAATCCGGAATCTAATGAAAGAAGGTCGTATGAATTATTCTCACAATAAGCGATAAGCCAATCAATTAATCTCCCGGCATAACCTTTTCCTCTATGTGTGTTAATAGTAATGAGATCATCTAAATATAAGGTCCTACCACTAAATATCATGTTCAATTTTCGATACGCCGCTACTGAAAAAGCAATTTCGTCATTTCCTATATAGATTAATCTTACCCCGTCGACCATCATCTTAGCAATCATTTCCTTTAATTCTTTTCTTGATCTATGAGGTCTTAATTCCAACAATGCCGGAATTAACTTGTCAATATCTTCTATTTTCGCGTTTTTTATTTCCATCTATATTAAATACAAAGAGCCGATATCCTTAATTGCCAAGAACATTTCAGGAAATCCAATTAATAAGGTATTTATACCAAATGCAGCCATTACAGTAAGAGTGATTGAACCAAAACCCACTCCCAAACAAGCCATTACTTCTCCGCTTTTACCTTGATGGATACTTTGGGTAATCACATATATCATGTCATTGCCAGGAGCGACAATAATAATTAGACTTGCAATTATGAATAACTCAAAATTTATCATTATTTATTGGGATAACTATCAAGCAACCCGTGTTTTAATTTTATCAATTTCAACTTCCATAGCAGTTTCGAACACAGTGATGCACTCACCGCCAACTTTTACATTTATTGGATTATCATTTTCTATATCTACAATTACATGAGCATACCCCGATCTATTAATTACCTCTCCTTGATGAGAAATAAATCGAAGTTCATTAGTATATGTGACAGCTTTATGTTTTACTAAATAAGCCCCTAGAGGGCCATTTCCATTACCTGTTACGGGATCCTCATTAATACCAATTTTCGGTGCGAACATTCTTGCATGTGACAATACGCCTTTCTCGCTTGCGTCCAAAACAAATGGGAAAAACCCATTCTGTTCAATTTTTTCAGAAATCTCTATTAATTTTTGATTATTTGGTCTAATTGAATTCAAATCTGATTTTCTTTTTAAAGGGATTAGTAATTTACCATGGCCCGTTGATACAATTTGAACTGGAAGGTTTTCACAAACATCAGTTGGTTTAAGTCCAAGAGCTTTAAGAATTTGTTCAAGAAGCCTACCATTAATTATTTTACCAAATGTTGGTCTAGATTGTGTCATGAAAGTCATTTGATTAATTTCTAAATTCACAACCTCCAATGGGTAAGTACCTATTTGAATTTTTTGATAAAAAACAGAATTAGTAATATTATTCTCTTTTGCCCAAACATAAGCTGCGGAAATTGATGCATGTCCGCAACTTGGAACTTCAACCGTAGGAGTAAAAAATCGAACTCTCAAATCATGTGATTTATCTAATGGTTTAAAAATAAACGCTGTTTCAGAATTATTTAGTTCTCTCGATATATCCTGCATTTGTTGATCTGACAATCCATCTGCATTGGATATAACACCAGAAGGATTACCTCTAAAAATTTTATTTGTAAAAGCATCAATTTGATATAGTCTTAAAGTTTTTATCATAATTTAATATTCGGAATTAGAGAAAAACACATTTTCAAGACCAAATATTTTTTAAAATTCAAGATAAAATTATAAACAATATTTTGTTTTACAGTATTATTGAAGTGAATATAAATAAATCTATATATTAATAAATTTAATACTATAGAAATTTTCATCTTACAAAAAAATAGAAATAATACTATTATTATATCAAATGAATTAAGTATTTTTGATGAACGATTTTAATATATCTATGGAGGTAAGACATCTAAAATTAGTTAAAACTGTAGCTGAAGAAGGTAGCCTTACGCGTGCAACAAAAATATTGTACTTAACACAATCTGCATTAAGCCATCAGCTTAAAGAGATTGAAAATCAAATAGAAACCCCTGTATTTCTTAGGGTAAATAAAAAATTGATATTGACCGATGCGGGTAAAATATTACTAAATACTGCTAATACAGTATTAAGGGAATTGGAGATATCGGAAATTGAATTAAGGAAGAGTATAACGGGTGAGGTTGGTAACATAAGATTATGTACTGAATGTTATACAACTTATCATTGGCTCCCTCCAATACTTAAAAACTATTCCTTTAATCATCCAAATATTGACATTTCAATTAATACTAAAAATACGCTAAGACCTTTGGAATTACTCCTTAATAACGAACTCGATATTGCCATTGTTCATAGAAAAATGGATAATGACAGTATTGAATACAACCAACTATTTGATGATGAAATGGTATTGGTAGTTTCCAGGGAGCACGTTCTTAATAAAAAAAAATATATCTATGCTAAAGATTTCGAGAATGAAACGCTTATCACTCATTCTAAAAACCATTCAAAAAGTTTAATTTTTGAACGTCTTCTAATTCCGGAAGGTGTAAAACCTAAAAAAGTTGTTTATATACAAATCACAGAAGCTATAATAGAAATGATAAAAGCTGATCTTGGAGTGGGGGTAATGACAAAATGGGCAATGAAACCTTTTGTCGAGAATAGAAAAGTTAATGTTATTCCAATTACTAGAAAAGGCCTTTGGAGAAAATGGTTTGTAGCATCATTAAAAAACAAAAGCAGATCAATTTATCTTCAAAGTTTTATTAATCAATTGGTAAAAGAAGCTAAATTTTGATACTATAAGGTGAACTCTATCTCTTAATTTATAGTTCCGATAGAATTATTTAAGAATATCCTATTAATTATATTAGTTATCAATCATTTTCGAAATAGCGCTTTCAACGTGAATCATAGTAGTATCAAACACTTTTAATTCTTCAAAGTCTGATTGATTTAAGATTAAACATAGTTCGGTGCCACCTAAAATTAAACCTTCAATACCATACTTCGTTTTTAAATCTTTTGCTATTGTCAGCAATTTTTGTTTCGTTTCTGGAATGATTCGATTATGAATTAATTCGTTAACATAAATGTTATGTATAAAATTCATTTCATGATTATCGGGAATGACTACTTCAATCCCATATTTCTCACCATATTTACTGTACATTCCCTTTGTCATGATAGGCATGGTACCAAATAAGCCCACTCTTTTGGTTTTACTTTTATAAATCTCAATAAAGGTTTCTTCAATAATATTTATTAATGGGATATGAACTTGACTTTCCAATTTATCGAAAACAAGATGTGTTGTGTTCGAAGCCATTAAACCATAATCGACCCCTGCTTTTTCCAAAACCTTAATTCTACGAGCAAGGAAGCCTGTCAATTCTTCGAGTTTATCATTTAAAACATAGTCCAGTACCCGATTAAAATCGACACTAAACATGATGATTTCCGGACAAGCATTCGTTTTTAATTTTTCTTGAAAGACTTTTATAATTAATCGATAATAGACAATGGAAGATTCAGGTCCGATTCCAGCAATTATTCCGATTTTTTTCATTGTGCTCTTATTGATATTTTTCGGCAATCCGGATAATACAGTTTATCAATATATCAATATCATTAAATGTACTTCTATGATTGGTTATAGCTACCCTAAAAACATAATTTCCGTTGAGAAACGTAGATGAAATAATAGCATCCCCCGACTCTTGTAAGTCCATTAAAATCTCTTTATTAATGGTGTTTAAGTGTTTTTGAGAAGCATTGCCTGGGTTGTATCGAAAACAAACAATACTGAGCTCCACAGGAGCCATTAATTCCAGATATTCATTTTGTTCAACCAATTGCTTTAAATATTGGGCTATCTTAATATCTTTATTAATCATTCGGGAATACTTATCAACTCCATGCTCTTTAAATGACATCCATATTTTTAAGGCTCTGTTAGGCCTTGTGAGTTCTATTCCTAAATGATTAAACTCTTTTGGACCTCCACCCACTCTTAACCCTCTTTCATGATCCATTAAATAATCGGCATTAGCAGCAAATGAATTTTTATGTTTCATATTTGATTTGAATAAAACACAACCTACACTATAATTTATGTACATCCATTTATGTAAATCAAATGCTACAGAATCTGCCCTTTGGAATCCGTCTAACTTATTTTTCTTGGATTCTACTAAATACGCTGGTAATCCGTAAGCCCCGTCAATATGAAGCCAAAGATCTTCTTCTTCACAAATATCGGCAAGATCATTTAAAGGATCGATAGCACCGGTATTAACCGTACCTGCATTACCAACAACACAAAATGGAGTAAGGCCCTGGGATTTATCTTCAATAATTCTTTGTTTAAGTATATCTATGTCTAAAGTGTAATCACTTTTAACGGGGATTTTCCTGATGAATTTATTTCCTATACCTAGTAATTCAATTGCTTTATCAACACTGTTATGAGTTTCATTTGAGCAATATATCGTTAACTTTTTTTGATCAATTCCATTTTCACGAATAAATTCGTCGCGGCTATTCCGAGCCACTGTTAATCCGTATAGATTGGCCATGGAACCACCACTTACCAAAACGCCTGAATGGCTAGATGGCAATGTAAACATTTCTTTGATCCAATTTAAAACCTGCGTTTCGATATAGATAGCTCCATGATCTCCATATGCGCAATTCGAATTTATGGTTGAAGCTATCATCTCGGCATAAGCTCCCATAATAGTCCCAGGGCTATTTATCCAGGCCCAGAATCGAGGATGAATATTTCCATATGGATAGTCAAGTGCCAATTGCTTTGCATCTTCATAAACGGAATAGGGAGAAGATCCGGATTTAGGAACTGATGTATTGTATTTATTTTTTAGGGATTTAGGTACGGGCTGCCACACTTTTCGTTTTTCAACGTTCTTTAAATAATCAACAATATCATTAATTATTGTATATCCCAGTTTTTTGTAATTATCCCAATCGACAGGGTCAAGCGTTTCCTGAAAGTCAAAAATTTTATTATTTTTCACCTTTAATTCCTCATCTACCAGCAAAGTTTCTTTTATATGCATCACTTTTGATTTTTGCATTTACTAATATAAAATTATGAATAATTTTTATTTTTTCTGTATTATTAGAATGAATATAATTAGCCTAATCTATTAATTAATTTAATATTATATTTTATTAGCTGGTTTAGTCAATTGAGTATAGTATTCAGTCCATCTTAAATTATGATAATGCTTTCTATCTCTTTATCGTGAATCAGTTATGAATTTTTTTAGACTTAGTACGATTAATAATAAAAGCACTAAAAACAATAATAAACATAGCACAAATCTGAATTTTTGAAACAGATTCATCTACAATTATCCATCCTAAAGAAACAGCAATTATTGGATTTATATATGCATAAGTACCTACCATAACTGCAGATTTTTGAGTTAGTAACCAGGTATATGCGGCAAAAGCAATTATAGACCCTGCTAATGCCAAATATAATAGTGCTGCCCAAGATTTAAATGACACCTCGCTTAATGAAAATCCTGAAAATTCACCAAAAAATAAGCTAATGAAAAGTCCAATTACAGACGCCGTAATAAGTTGCCAGGATAAATTGGTTAAGATTGTACCGGTAATAATATTATTCCTGTGATATAATGTACCTGCAACCCAAAAGATCACACTTAATATCACGGCAAAAGACCCCAAAAAGGCCATCTGACCAAATGATTTTAATTCCTTAAGATTTAATTGATCGTAAAAAAGAAGAGCAATACCGATAAATCCAATAATTACTCCCGATATTATATATTTATTTGAAAGGTACGATGAACGATTAGTTTTGTCTAATATGATATACCATATAGGTATAGATGATACTATAATGGCCGCATTTCCAGAAGATATATATTGTTCTGCCCAAATTATCAATCCTTGTCCACCTATTAAAACAATTAACCCTAATATGCTGTTCTTTAAAATTGTTGCTTTATTAGGCATACTTGATTGTTTCAAAAAACAATAAGTCATCAAAATTATACCTGCAATTGCAAATCTAAATGATGCCAACATAAACGGAGGGAAAATCATTTAACCCTATGATAATTGCAAGATAAGTAGATCCCCATATCACATAAATCGAGAAGAAACTTACAATTATTAAAATCGTTTTATTACAATAACCTTTTTTTAATATCACTTTTTTTAGTTAACTGTTATTACTTTTTGTTTTATTTATTACCGGTTGTTTTAGCTAAAAAAGTGTATGCTTCCGGTCTTCTTAAATCAATATAACTTTTTCTCTTTCTCATTTTCCTAGCCTGATCAATTTTTAGGTCGGCAAGGATTAAATGTTCTGAATCATTTGCTTTTTTAATAACTTCACCATTGAGATCAATGATTATGGATTCACCACAAAAATCCATCGTATCTTCAATTCCTACTCTATTGCACATAGCAATGAATATAGAATTTTGCATTGCCTGCACCCTTAATTCCCATTCAAACATTTCTAAATCCTCATCTTTTGTATTTACCGTGGGAATTATTACTAATTCTGCTCCTTTCAATACGCATGTTCTAATGCTCTCAGGAAAATGACGATCAAAACAAATCACGATACCAAGTTTGCAGAATGGAGTATTATAAACCATAAACCCGGTATCTGAAGGAGAATAATAATCTTGTTCGAAGAATCTTTTAGTTTGAACAATGTGTACCATTTTAGAAATACCCAGAATGTTACCTTTTGGATCAATAGGTACTGAAGCGTCATATTTTTTCCCTCCCTCTTTTAAATAAATATTGGGAACCGCCATTATATTCAATGTTTTACAGTTTTCCTGAAATCTCTTCACAATTGAATCATCTATTTCTATTGCTAAATGATCCATTTCTTGCCTTTCATATTGTGGAAAAAATGGGTAAAGATGGACCTCTGGATAGCATATTAGGTCGGCTCCTAAATTGGCAGCCTTTTCTAACATGCTTATTGATTTTGCAAGATTTTGCTCTATGTTAGTTCCAACACGTAATTGTGCCATTGCTATTTTCATGAATTTTAGTTTTGCTTATAAAATTATTAATGGATTCAAAAAATAAATTAGGATTTGAATAAAAAGGGAAATGATTGCTGTTAGATATTTCTGAAACCATCACTCCTTGTGAAGAAATTATTTTAAGGTAAGGAAGGTCTTTATTTTCTTCTCCATAAATAAATGCTTTAGGACAAATTAGTTGGTTGAAATATGCCAGTAACGGTGATCTCTCGCAGTATTTGACAATGGACTGACAATAATCTATAAGGGAATAATATATTACCTTATTGTTTAAATTCTTTAGAAAGAAGTCAAATTCAGGATTTTGGTTTTCAGAAATTCGATCTTTGAAATCTTTAAAGAAGCTTTCTTCAGACCTCTCCGGGGGATATTCGTTTACATACTTACTAAACACCCTACAATCAATCAAATCTAAATTGCCTTCTACATTAATAAAACTTTTAATCATTTCAGGATATCTCCTTGCATATAATAGGCCTGTTAGACCACCTAAACTATGTCCTATTAAATGAAAGGATTCCAGGCCCAATTTTTTAATTACTTTGTTAGTAATTATTACTAAATCATCAATATCAAGGGCAATTTCTTTGTTATAATTTGATTTCCCACATCCTGGAAAATCAAAAGAAATTATGTTAAAACCATTAAAAGATTCATAACCTAATGAGGCCTTGAAATCTTCTTTGGAAGTACCTAATCCATGTAAGTATAGAATGGTATCTCCTGCGCCCTCTCTTTTAAAATAATCTATCTCAAACTCTGTGTTTTTGTGCTTTATATCCATCATTTGTTTAGTGCAATTGAAATAATTCAAGAGTAGTTTTTCCAGCTCTTATTAATTCGATAATTTCCATTTCTTGTTTTTCCCTTTTAGCCGCTTTATTTATTATGTTCTTTATTTCACTTGCCGGAAGTATTACGACTCCATCAACATCCCCAATAACCACATCTCCTGATTTAATTGTTACGTCACCTATTTCAATATGTTGATGGACTTCCTGCCCCACATTTTTTTGTTTAGATGTGCCGTGTATACAAATCCCTCTTGAGAAAACAGGAAAATCAAGTTTTATGATCTCTTTACTATCCCTTATACATCCGTCAATGACCAGCCCGCTAATATTTCTTTGAAGTGCGGCTATAGTCATTATTTCTCCCCAATAACCATATTCAAACGATCCATCAGTTTCGGCAACGATAATACTATTATAAGGGGCATTATAAATTGCTTTATGAAGTAAGTAATTACTCCCGGGATTTAGCTTTACAGGAAAAACGATCCCGCACAATTTCATTTTACGATCAATGGGTTTAATGTTATATGGAAGAGCTCCCTTTTTATTATAAGCTTCATGAAGGGTTGCCGTAGAGAATTTGTTTAATTCATTTATGATATTTTTCATAGAGCAATCTTTGATATCAATTCTTCATTTTCGGCCTTTCTAATTTTTTCTTTCTTCATGAGTTTATTAACGGTTTTATTGATTTGGAGGATTCTTTTTCTGAAGTGAATGATATCCAAATTTTATTCTAGCTTCCTTTAGGGGTATTCCTCTTTCAATACAGTTAATGATGCCTGATTCATTTTCTTCAATGCTCAATGCTAATTCCAGTACTTTATTTTCCAGACTTTTAGGAATCACGACAACTCCATCCGCATCGCCTAAAATAATATCCCCAGGATTAATTCTCACCTCTCCAAATGAAACAGGGATATTGTCTTTAACAAATTGCACTCTATCCTTTCCTGTACGCATATAAGTTCCTTTACTGAATATAGGATAGTCGATATCCAAGCTTGAATTTGTGTCTCGACAAACCCCATTGATAACCGTTCCTTCTATGTCCCTGATTTTAGCATAACGGGTCAATATGTCTCCCCATACTGTTGCATCTAATCTTCCGTCATTATCAATAACAATTATTGATCCTTGTGGAACGTCCTCAATATAATCTCCAACTGTACCCGTCTCATCTTCTAGAGTTATATATTTGACTGTGTATGCTGTACCTAAAACCCTAAAATCTCTCTTCAGTGGTTTCACCCCGATACACTGGCCTTTTATACCTAGTTTATCGAGAGCATCACTTACCGTAGATGTTGATAGACCTGTCCATTTATTTTTGAAGGTTTTCATTGTAGCATTTTTTCATAATTAATATCCAGGGTTTCAATAACTGAAGTTCCTTTCTTTAGACGTTCAATAATGACCTTCTCCTTTTGCGCAATTATAATTGCCTCCCGCAATACAGCTGCTATATTTTTTTGTGGAATGAACACTATGCCGCTCCCGTCGCAGATAACATAATCATCTGGGTTAACTTTAACAGCACCAATTTTTATCGGTATGTTGTTTGCTATTTCAGATACCCTGCCTCTGGCCGAAACAGGAACAGTCCCTCGAGCATATACCGGCAAATCGATATCTCGAATTTCATCGACATCTCTCACAGATCCTTCAATAATCACCCCAATTATCCCAGCAGCTTTAGCAGCTATTGATAAGATTCCTCCCCATGCACCAACATCTATTTTACCCTGATTGTCAACTACTATAACAGTGTCTTCTATGGCGGCATCAATTGCCTTCGCTCCAAGATGTGTGGTATTGCCGGTAGTTATCTTATCCGATTTATCAAGCTTGATAGTAACTACTTGTCCCACTATTTTTCTTATAGATGTAAGTTGCTTCAAGTGGTAAACCCCTCCGAATAAACCGATCTTATCCATAGCATCTGAAATGGTGCAACTATCGAAGGAATTTAATTTTTTTATATAATTTGATTTCATTTGTTATTGTTCTGGATAAAAATTGTGTCAGCCTTATGCTTGCTAAAGGATACGCTAACCGTTCGTTCTTTGACCTCGTACGATTGGTTAGTGTCTTTTACAACTAATAAGATCTCTCCAGCCTTTAAAGAAAAATTATTATTATGTGATTTTATTAGTGTTTCACCTTCTATCCCTATTAAGAGTTCGTCGGTGTTTGAAGGATTATGCTGATTAAAGATGCCGGTATTCACTCCTAATTTCATCATATGGTTATTGATTAAATCAAGCTCAAACATTTTGCATCCTTCAGTGACTCCTTTAGCGATACTTTCAATATTTTGAATTTTCAATTCATTGGTTTTTATTGCACTGTTTTGATCAAATGGCAAAAAATTCGTTTTCATGTCCTTTCTTTCGAATGTTAGGTTCACTGTGCGTTCATTGGAGCGTGTTCGATGTAATACGCCTCTTGGAATTTTTAAGAAATCATACGGACCTAGCTTGTATGTTTTGCTTATATCGGTATCGATGAATAAACATCCTTCTAATACAATGAATAATTCTTCCGAATTATCATGTTTATGCCAATCATACACTCCCTTATTTACAGACATTCTCAAGTGGCTATCATTGCAATTAATTAATTTAAAGTTCTTGTAGGGTTCCAGAACACTATCTGACATACTCTTAAGGTCTTTCTTGACAATCATTGGTCTTTTTCATTTTATATGAGCTTAATAAATAGAAGTAACCCCAAAAAAAAATATGGTAATTACATTTTCAAAATCCATATTATTTAAATCTTCAAGATAAAAGTATAAACAATTTATGTTTTAATCAGTATTATTAAAATGAATATAATTAACTCTATTCATTAATAAATTTAATATTAACATAATTCCAGTTTAATAATAAGTCTAACCTATTATTGTTGGTTAAGACTATGATCAACACAACTAAATATCGATATGATCTTAACTCAAATAGAAATTTTCATACATCGGACTATGGAGGGAATTTTTCTGTTGTAGTCAAGAAACCAGGAGTAAGCCAACCAGCGATAAGTAATTCCAATAAAAAAATGGAAACTGAATTGAATACTTCGTTAATTTCTAGAATGAATGAAGAGTTTACACTAACCGAAGAATGAAATGCAATTAACTAAAAAAGACTAAAAATCCTGCTTATTTTAATAATGTTGACTAATAGTTGACTAAATATTAAATGCAAAAACCGTAATATCTTAATAATAAAGTAACTACGGTTTTTAACTGTACTCAAGGTGGGAATCGAACCCACACTCTGTTGCCAGAACTGGATTTTGAATCCAGCGCGTCTACCAATTCCGCCACTTGAGCATTTCAGACCGCAAATCTAGTTTTTATCTCGAATTAAACGAAGTTTTTCTTTGCCAATTCCAGATTTCCAGTATTTTTCTCTAATGCGGGCCTCAGGACGTGTTTCTAATTGTTCCGAATAAATTAATTGAAATGGGACATATGCTCTGGTTGTTCTTCCCCTTTTCTCATTATGCCGTTTTATTCGGGCTTTCAAATCTTTGGTCATTCCCACATAAATGTAATTTCTAACTTGGCTCGAAATTGCATATACAAAGAACATACAAAAACTTTAAGATTAATACCATCGCGCCTGCCTGCCGGCAGGCAGGTCTACCAATCCTACCTCCGGTAGGTAAATCCGCTTTACCTGCCATAAGGCAGGCACTTGAGCAAAAGTGAATGCAAAATTATAAAATAAATTACTTTAATCGATTAAAAATAGTGTCTTTTATACTTTGGAGTCCAAATAAATTTATAAATTTGCACCTCGTTTTAATAAACGTGATTTAAATTGCTATTAAACAGTACTATATAATGCCATACGAAAGACCGGAACCTAAAATTTTTGCCTGCTCGCAAAGTGAAGAGTTGGCCAGTAAAATAGCTAAATCTTATGGTATTGATTTGGGTAAGGTAATTACGGCTACATTTAGCGATGGAGAGTTTCAACCATCGTTTGTAGATTCTATTCGTGGGGCAAGAATCTTTATTATTGGATCTACTCATCCAAGTTCTAAAAATTTAATGGAAATGTTGTTGATGATCGATGCTGCAAAACGCGCTTCGGCAAGGCATATTACAGCAGTATTGCCATATTTTGGCTGGGCAAGACAGGATAGAAAGGATAAACCAAGAGTGCCAATTGCTGCTAAGCTGGTGGCTAAAATGTTGGAAACAGCAGGGGCAACGCGAATTATTACAATGGATTTGCATGCAGATCAAATTCAAGGGTTCTTTGAAAGGCCAGTAGATCATTTATATGCATCCACTTTATTTTTGCCATATTTAAAAGAATTAAACTTAAAAAATCTTACTATTGCTTCTCCAGATATGGGAGGCTCTAAACGAGCATATGCATATTCTAAAGCTTTATTAAGTGATGTTGTAATTTGTTATAAGCAGCGTGCAAAGGCAAATGTTATTTCTCATATGGAGTTAATAGGAGATGTAACAGGTAAAAATGTGGTGATAGTAGATGATATGGTTGATACTGCAGGAACTTTAGCAAAAGCAGCCGATCTTATGATGGATCGAGGGGCATTGAGTGTAAGAGCTATTTGTACACACCCTATTTTATCGGGAAATGCTTACGAGAAACTTGAAAACTCTAAGCTAGAAGAATTAATAGTAACCGACTCTATACCTTTAACTAAGCAAAGCAAAAAAATTAAAGTGTTAAGCAGCGCAGAATTATTTGCTGATGTTATGCTTAACGTACATCACAATAAATCGATAAGCTCAAAATTTTTAATGTAAATACTAAATAAACAAGAATAAAAACAATTATGAAATCAATTACAATCAATGGATCTAAAAGAGAAAGCGTGGGCAAGAAAGCAACGAAAGCCTTACGTAATGCTGAAGCGATTCCTTGCGTATTATACGGAGGAGATCAACCAGTACATTTCTCAGCAAATGAATTGGCATTCTCTAAACTGGTTTATACGCCTAATGCGCATACAGTTGTGATTGCTTTAGAAAATGAAACCTATAACGCCGTACTTCAGGATATTCAATTTCATCCTGTAACCGATAAGATATTACATATCGATTTCTATCAGTTATATAAGGATAAGGAAATAGCGATGGATATTCCGGTGCAACTTATTGGAAACTCAATCGGTGTTAAAGACGGTGGTGTTTTACGACGAAATAATAGAAAACTACGTATCAAGGCCCTACCGGTAAATTTACCGGATTTTATAGAAATCGATATTGAACCTTTGAAAATTGGGGATAAGGTTTATGTAGGTGATCTTGAACAAGAATTATTCAATATCTTACATTCGGAGAATACTGTGGTATGTCAGATTAAAACTGCAAGAGCTGCGATCGTTGACGAAGTTGAAGAAGAAGAAGGAGAAGAAGGAGTTGAAGGAGAAGAAGGAGCAGAAGGAACTGAAGCAAAAGAAGGAACTGAAGCAAAAGAAGGAGCTGCCGCTCCAGCTGAAGGCGCACCTTCTGAAACAGCTAAAAAATAATAAGATTAATAATCTATTTTTAAAAGCATTCTGTTTATTCAGGATGCTTTTTTATTTTTACACCATATAGTATTGTTATGGGTAATATTTTTAAATGGATATTAGGCAAGAAAGTAAATCCTCAGAATGAAGATCGGGACCAAATGAAAAAGTTTTTAATAGTAGGTTTAGGAAATATAGGAGAAAAGTATTCCCGTACAAGGCATAATGTGGGATTTTCTATCCTGGATCACCTGGCACAAAAAGAAGACCTTACCTTTGAAACTGTAAAATTAGGAGACAGGACTGTTTACAAACTCAAGGGGCGCACTTTTGTATTACTTAAACCAAGTACCTTCATGAACCTGAGTGGTAAGTCGGTAAAATACTGGCTGGAAAAAGAAAAAGTGCCTTTGGAAAATCTACTTATAATTACCGACGACCTTAACCTTCCTTTTGGGAATATTCGATTAAAGATCAAAGGCAGTGATGGAGGACATAACGGGTTAAAGGACATACAGGACAAGTTGAATACAACCAACTATAGCAGGTTTAGATTTGGCATTAATGACGACTTTGGACAGGGCAGGCAGGTGGATTATGTATTAAGCAAATGGGGCGATGAAGAGAAAGAAAAATTACCCGAGCGACTCGATAAAAGTATAGCGCTCATTAAATCCTTTGGCCTGGCCGGAATACACAATACCATGAACGCATTTAATGGGAAATAAAAAGTATTATTTCACAATAATCTTCTTTATCCCTGTTCTTGAGCCATCACTTACTTTTAAAATATAAAGCCCGGATTGAACATTATTAAGTCTTACAACTTCATTAAAAACAACCGAACCATTGTAAATATTATTAAAGATGCGACGCCCTCTCAAATCGTAAACATCTATTTTAATGTTTTCACTGGAATTCGAATTTAATCTTACATTAAATGCCCCATGATTTGGATTGGGATAAATTGTAAATCCTTCAAATTGTTTTTGATCAACCGATAAGGTGTTTTGCAAACAAAGTTCAAGGGTAAATTCATCCAAAGAACCACCGTCTCCATTTTCTGTGTCTGTAACAGTAAGGAGCCAGTCGCCAGCTGATAATTCACCGTAAATGGTTGAAAGATCACCTTCCGGGATAAATGATCCCGTGAATGGGGCTGTTCCTCCGGTAATAGGATCGTCGGCTTCCTGGTCAAAAACCGTATTTGTATAATTGTCATCCGAACTCCCATTACCGGTACTTAGATCAACAATGGTCCCTGTAGGGCTTGTTAATGTAATATCCAGATCCGAAACCCATGTATGAGTAATGTTTATCGTTACATTTACATCTACAATAGACAAATTAGGGGCTACCGTAATCGTGGAGATGTAACTTTGGTTTGGTGGCGGAGATGCCGAAATTGCGATAGGTGTATCTGTCGCTGTGTAAGGATCACAGGACACATCTGCCGTTGTAAAGTCGAAAATGGTTGATGAAGCTGCCACAACACATTGATTTGAAGCGGTTACCCTCCAATAATATTGTGTATTTGAAACTAACAGCGCAGTGGTATAATTTGAAGTATCAACAGTTGCCGATTCAATAATATTAGAAAAAACCATTATCGGTTGCGATTTCCACTAAATAATCTTCGACATTGCTATCCAAATTCCATGATAATGTAACATCTGGAGCCAGTAAGTTCATAACGCCATCGGCGGGAGACACTAAAGTTGTAGGATTTAAGGAAGCATCAATAACCGATATATTAGCACTAATGCTCTGGGGGCTGGATACGGCTGGGGTACCTGTCACCATTATAGTATAATTACCAGAGGATACAGTTCCAAAAGTGCTCAAATTTAATGTTGTAGTGCCATTTACATTAAGCGTAGTGGGTGTGAAACCAGCGATCACACCTGTAGGTAAATTACTGGCACTAAAGGTTGTCATTTCATTAAAACCAGAAGTAACGGAAAAATTAAAATCTATATCTACATTTCCGTTTGTACACACTGCAGTAGTTGTACATTGGTTATCCTTTTGAAGAACGAAAGTAGGAGCAGGATTGGTAATACTAAAATCCACATCCGAAATATCATAAAATATATTATCAGCTGCCTCAACCATAATTCTGTTGGCAGCACCCACATTATCAGGAATAACAACGGGTTCTGTGCCGTCGTTAGGTGTATTACAAGCCAATAGTATTGGATATGTCAAGCCTCCATCGGTAGATAAATTGATATTAACGGTTTGACAATTTATGGCTGAATTCGTCGATTGTCCTACATTCCAAGTTACGGTTTGCTCGGTACCGACATTCCAAGTAACTGATGTGTTGGGAGAGGACATTATAAACGGACCGGCAGATCCATCGACCGTTACAAGCATGGCATCCGAACTTGTTTGTCCGCCACTTACATCATTATCCCTGACGGTCAATTGAAAGTTAATATCCCGGGAAACAGAGGACAATTTTTCCCAGGTTGTCGACACTCCTCCATTACTAATAACATCAGATAAACGTGGGATGTACCTCACCGGATCGGATGTGCCTTCGAATGACCTGACCAAAGGTCCTGTTACATCGGTTTCAAGAGGTATTCCTGATGGACCTAAGTCGAATTGTTCCCAGGTAAATGTATGGGATCCTGTTCCATCCGGATCCGAAGATGAACCAGTAAGTTTATAGGGCGTTGAAATTGGAATAGTATAGTCGTTACCTGCCAATGCTGTTGGAGCTCCATTTCCTGTGTCCGTTTCAACTCCACAACTTGTTCCTGTAATTAATGTCCAAATTTCATTTAAACTTACTTGATGAAAATAGTCATCACTACTAGTCTGTACATCCTGTGGAGAACAAATTCCGGCATAAGCCATAATGGTAGAACCGCTGCCGGGTTCGTAGGCCGTACTTCCATTTCTATTACCTCCTGAACAATTAAGGGTGTTCCCGTTAAAAGTATGGTTTGCCCCAAACTGGTGCCCCAGTTCATGCGAAACAAAATCAATATCAAAAACGTCTCCCACGGGAGCACTGAGTCCTGTAGTACCACCTCCTTTAAATCCATTATCACAAACAACACCTAAGAAAGCCACCCCTCCAGAACCAGTTGTAAACACATGGCCAATATCATAATTGGCAGAATCTATTATGCCGTCTATAATAGATGTGCTTGTATTTATCACATTAGAAGTATTACCAAAAATACTGTTCCCAGTCGTTGAAATAAGTAGATCATTATTTGCAACAAGCTGCATTGTAACAGATAAGTCATTTTCATAAACACCATTAACTCTTGTCATAGTAACATTCATGGCAGCTAAAACGGAAACAAGAGTTCCTCCATGAAAATTTGAATACTCAACACTACTTCCGAGAGCCAGATCATAAGTTCTTAACATACCGTCATTTGCATTTCTGGCCGCTTCGGCACTACCATTATTCCCATCCCGAAGCGAGATTTGCTCAATTACACTACATATAAATTCATTTTTTAAGGCAGGTAAATCTTTTTTAGAATATATGATATATGTATTGTCATTTTTGGAGTAAGGGTCGATAAATTGTCTGCCTTTATTAGAGGATATAGTCATGGAATGTAATCCATGAGGCGTTACGCTAAATCGAATTAGTGTTGTTGGATTTTCGATACCGTGCCCTATATAAGAACGTATATCTAAGTGCTTTGCCTGAAGCGTTGGATGCATTACTGGAGCTTCCAAAACTCGATACGACTCTAAAATTCCGTCAGCATTTGGAAAATTAATAATAACATTAGAAACACCAGTAAATCCTTTTCTAATTGGAGCATTTCGTAAAATGCTTTTTAGAGCATTCATATCTAATTTATAAAATGAAGCTTTAATGGGTTCAGATTTTCTAACCACCAATTGGGGTTTTGAAACTTCTTCTCGTGAAGTTTTAGCCCACAGGTTCTTACTATTTTGAGCAGCGACATTTAGGTTGAGCAATAAAATAATGACAATAGATAATCGGGCTCCAATAGAAAAAAAATTCATGGAATTCTACGTTTTAAGTTATAAATGGGATTTAAAAATAACGCCTTATTTTCTAAATAGCAAGGATTTTATAAGTCATCTTTTAAATATATATTTGTGTATGAAGTATTTGTTTGTTTTAATATACAGCTTGATTTTTGTTTCTTGTATTTTGGGCCAGAAAAGGACTTCCGATAGCCCTGTAGGGCAAATGACTAAACTTTGTCCGGATGACGGGGTATGTTCCTTCGAAGTATTAAAAAACAGTTCATTGAAATTATTGGAAGACAGTAACGGGAAATTATATCCCGAAATCTCCGAAGGGGATAAAATTGTTTTAAAATTTGAATATAAAAGGAACGAAATCCCGAATACGGCCGATAGCAGCTACAGCGAGTTAATATATATTGAAGTTGAACCCAATAAAATGACCATAGACCTTAGGGGCTCAAATCTGGGGAAAGCCAAGATATTGTTTGCTCGGTTGTGTTTTTGTCGGGGACAAACCGGTTATTATAAAATTAGTAATGGTAATTTGACTATATCAAAGCAGAGCGATAGCTACCGGTTTAATTTGGAATTTAAAGTAGACGAAGTACCACAAATTATTACGGTAATTAATCAATCCTTTAGTTTAAATTAATGTCCTATTCTACCCTAAATTCAAAAATTTCCGATTGCGAATTATTGCCTTCACCATCGATTGTTACAACCCTCCAATAATAGGTATTTCCTGAAGCAACTGTTACATTCATACTCGTATTTGAGGTATTGCCTTCTAAAGAAGCAGGAGGACTGGTAGTATCGAAATAAACGTCATAGCTTACAATATCGTTATCTATATCATCGCCTTGCCATGTTAATGTTTGATCGGTAACGCCAGATAATATAGAACTCATAGCCGGTGCAAGCAGATCGGCCGGGAAAGGCGCGTAAGATTCTATGGGATTGCCGGCATTATAAAATTTCCATGTTGCACTCTGTGCGGTTTCTACGACATCAATATTCTCGGAAATAATGTACCATGAATAAGGTGTACCCTTTAATATCGTAACAGCCAGTTCGTTAGTTAATGATGGATGAGATGTTGTGCTCTGGGTAATAAGGTTCTTTAAATTCAATGTATAAGAATCGGTATTGGACGTAGCCGACCACCTAAAAGTAACTGTACTTTGGGTATCCGATACATCGACCCCCTGATTACATTCCTGGTTATTATCGGGAAATATCAATGATGATGCTCCCGGATTTGGGTTATTATCTACCGATTCATTCGAACAGTTAAAGCACATTAATATCAGGATTACACGGTTTATCTTTTTCATAGTCTATTTCTTTATAACTTTATAATTGGACTGTTCTATACCGTCATCTACTACCAATAGGTACATGCCTGTAGAAATATTGGAGACATAGATGCTTGCCTTCCCATTATTTAATTCGAGAGATTTTGCTAATATTAATTTTCCTAATATTGAATACAGGGCGACTTCGATTTTTTTAACTGACGCATTACCGGAATAAATATTTAGATCACTTCCATTAATTACAGGGTTGGGATAAACGATCATTTTAAGACTATTATTTATCGTCTCACGATACACACCCTGGCAATCTTTGTCTGTTGTTACCTTTAGATGATTAATTCCTTTATTTAGGTCTAATGTAATCTCGTTTTCGGTAGTATTTATAATTGTACCGTTTAAATCTATGGTGTAATTAGAACCACCGGAAAGTTCCAAGTTTACTCTGCTGTTTGCTGTATTTACTCTTGAAAATACTGATAGATCTTCTGGTTCGGTGATAACCACATTAAAACAAAGTTCGTAAGTTGGCTGGTTTTCTACCGTTATACAAACGGTATATTCTCCTGCTTCCAATCCATCGAAAGTGGTTGTGCTTGTAAAAGCATTCGATTCGTCCAAACCATTACCGGTGAGTTGGGCCGTATAGTCAAAGGATTCGACTGCGGTAATTTCTATACTGCCGTTATTACTGGACCTGCAGGTCTCACTGCTTATAAGCAATGTAAAGTTATTTGATGCCAGAGAAAAGCTGCCACATATTTCCAGGCTCCAGTCGACAAGAGTTCCAAGATCCAATGAGGCATTATCAGCTATTTTTAACTCCCAGTCGCCATTGGAAAATTCAGAATTAAGGTCGGATAAATTACCTTCGGGTCGAAATGAACCCGTATATGGCGCCGAACCGCTCGCAATTGGATTCGGGGCATCATCATCAAACACCGTATCAGTGAAATTATCACCGTCATCGAAAAGATTACTTACCAATGTCACTACGGTGCCTTCCGGGCTAACCAGCGAAATGGTTAAATCATCAACCCAGGTATGTGTTATATTTAAGGTAACATTTACATCATCAATTCTTATGACATTAGTGATATTTAAAACAGAAGTAATTCCAATTGGGTCATCGTCCGGAATATTTATTGGAGTATCTGATGAATTAAAATTCTGGCAAACAATATTTTCCGTAGTAAAATTAAACACTGTCGATGGAGCAGCTGTACCACATGGATTGGATGCCGTAACCCTCCAATAATATTGTGTGTTTGGACTCAACATGGTATTGGTAAAGCTTGTTAATTGCGTTGTTGCCGAATCAATGATATTGGTAAATCCGTTATCGGTAGCTATTTCTACAAAATAATCCAGGACATTATCATCTCCAACCCATGCCAATAGGGCGTTTAAGGAAACATCAATAGCATTATCTAAAGGTAAATTCAATACTGTTGCGTTCACCGTGCTATTATAAACATTCAAATCAACCTCTGTATTGTATGACGATGATGGTGCGGTACCTTCAACAGTAATGGTATAACTGCCTGCCGAAACGGAACCTGTATTGGAAATGGTCATAGTTATGAGGGTTCCATTGGCCGAAGCAGATGTAGGACTAAATGCAGCTGAGGCACCTACCGGGACATTAATTGCCGCAAAAACCGTTGTTTCTGAAAACCCACCGAAGGTATTGTAAGTAAAATTGTAAATGGCATCATCCGGCTGGCAAATATCAATTAAAGGAAGGGAAGCGTTTATCACGAAGTCCACTTCAATAATGGTAAAATCCGAACTATTAAGAGCATAGAATATATTGCCATTGGCTTCAACCATTACTCTTGCCAGGGTCGTTGTTGTAGCAGTAGGAATGATAACGCTTTCAGAACCGTCATTAGCAACATTACTTGCCAAAGTAAAGGGGAAGGTCAATCCACCATCAATAGATAATAATAAATTTACGTTAGCTGCATTAACAGGAGGCATATTTGTATTGGCGACATCCCAGGTTATGGTTTGAATTGAACCTATTTCCCAGGTTACGTTCGTAGATTGGGAAGTGACTGCAAAAGGGCCGGAGCTGCCATCTACCGTTACTCTCATAGTATCAAAGCTACTTTGTGGCATTTGTCCAATACCATTGGTTTCGGAACGGTCACGAACGGTAAGTGCGAAGTTAAGATCCCTGCCAACAGTCGAGACAGTTTCCCAGGTACTATTATCGATGGATTCTACCGGATTTGTTTCAGTGAGTTGCCCGGCAATTACCCTGGATAATATAGGCATATACCTGTTCGGTAAAGTGTTTGGGGGCCTTGATCTCCAGGTAGCTCCTGTTGTCTTTGCAGGCCCGAAATTAGCGCTGGTTGTAACCCCATCATCAATTTGTTCCCAGGTATAAGTATGGACATCTCCGCCATCGGGATCGGTGGTCGATCCTTTTAAAATAAACGCTGTGCCCTGCGGAATGGTATAATCATTCCCTGCATTTGCTACGGGTGGATTATTTGTAATAGCAGTACTTGTCCAACAGGTTTTGGTATCCAGATTGTCTAAAATCTGGTCGATACTTATGTAATGAAAATAAGGATCGGTATGGTCCTGTACATCATCTGGTCCAGTAATTCCGGCATATCCCATTATGGTCGTCCCGGAACCCGGTTCAACATTAACGCCTGATCCTTCACTTTGAAATGACCAGGTATGTTCAGCCCCCATCTGGTGACCAATTTCATGAGGCACATAATCAATATCAAAGAAATCGGACATATAGGGACCACCGTCATTGTCTGTAAACGCATGTGAAGAGAACCCGCTTCCTTTTTGATTATCTTGACAAACACAGGCAATGCACCCCGAAAACCCGCTGTTATCTAAAGCATTATCTACTTTGTGGAACAAATGACCAATATCGTAGTTTGCCTCCCCTGTAAGGCTGGTTAGTGTGCTTTGCAATTCAGAACTGAGGCTATTGTCATAAGGGTCTGTTTCCGCATCCGGGAAAATAAGTTCCGTACCTGTTACCAAAGTAAATGTGACTGCCATACCCACTTCAAAAACTTCATTGGTCCTGTTTAAGGTGGATACCACCTGCGCCAATGCATCGGCTTGAGCGTCGCCATTTCCCGCATTACCATCATCCCAATAATTGGTGTATTCCCCGGTGGTGGAAATGGCAATTCTGAATGTTCTTAAAATTTGATCGTTGGCATCTCTGTTGGCGGAGGTATTTTCCCTATTGGCAACATTAATGTCTTCGGTTAAACATTCGAAGGATTTGGAGCTATTCAAATTGGCGTTTCTGTTATAAACCAAATATTCACCATTAGGTATTCTGGTAGAAGGTGATAAAAAGCTAAGGGAGCCATCCGGGTAGGAAATCATAGCATTTACCCCAAGTGGCGTCACACTAAAACGAACCCGGGTCCCTGGATTAGCAATGCTAAATCCCAAATACGTTTTAATATTGGGAAAGCGCATGGCAAGTTCGTCTGAAAGTACAGGAGCTTCAATGACTCTAAAATCTTCAAATATTCCTTTTTCGTTTGGGAAACTAACGGTAGTATTTGACCTGCCACTAAACTGTCCTCTAATAGGGACTTGCACGAGGTGTTCTTTGAATTTAATATTTTCAAGTTGAAAGATCTTATAGTTGTTATGATCTAAATTTTTTAGGGAAACACCTTGTATACCATCCTTAATAGTGGCTTCATTCCAATAATTTTTCTGGCTATAAACAGAAAATGTCAGTAAAAAAAAGGAAATAATTAAAACATAATGTAGATTTGTTTTCATAGGTGTTTTATAATGTAGGCCGGCCAGTAAAGCCTAACAAAGTTAAATTATTTTTTGGGATTCCAAAAAAAGCCCCTTTTTTATGAATAAGACGATTAAATACAGAGATTACAACAATCAAGCGGCCACAGTTATCACTATTGGTACTTTCGATGGTGTACATTTGGGGCATCAAAAAATTATTGCGGGTCTTGTAAAAACCGCAAAAGACACCAAATTGCAGGCATTGGTATTGACTTTTTTTCCGCACCCAAGAATGGTACTCCAGAAAGATACTAAGATCAATCTTATAAATACAATTGATGAGAAGATTCAATTGCTGGAGCGTTTGGGAATTGATCATCTTGTAATAAAGAAATTTACAAAGGGTTTTTCCAGATTAACAGCCCTGGAATTTGTTGAGGAAGTCCTTGTAAACAAGCTTAATATAAAGCATATAATAATTGGCTACGATCATCATTTTGGAAGAAACAGAACAGCGAATATTGATGATTTAAAAGAATATGGTGAGATATATGGGTTTGAAGTTACGGAAATAACGGCAAAGGATATTAATGAGGTTACTATAAGTTCTACTAAAATTAGAAAGGCTTTATCTGAAGGTAACATTGAAATTGCAAATACATATCTTGGATATCAATTTATGCTTACCGGAACCGTAATTGAAGGCAGGGGTATTGGCAGGGATATTGCCTTCCCTACTGCAAATATTCATATAAAAGAGGACTATAAACTCATCCCGAAAAACGGATCTTATATTGTTAGGTCCAAGATTGATAACAGTATGGTTTTTGGAATGATGAATATTGGAACTAACCCTACAGTAGGAGGTAAGACCAAGTCTATAGAAATTCATTTTTTTGATTTTAACCAGGATATTTATGGCAGGAAAATTAAGATCGAACTTTTAAAACGATTAAGGGACGAATTTAAATTTGAATCTGTTGAAGCTCTAAAAAATCAACTGCAGCAAGACAAATCGAATGCTTTGGACTTCATAATTAATAAATATGCTTGATCGATTATTATTTAAACGCATAGATAATAGCGCTCTCATAGTATTTAGGATCATATTTGGGCTGCTTATTTTTCTGGAATCTATTGGGGCCATTTTAACCGGTTGGGTAAAGCAAGCCATGGTCACACCCGATTTTACATTTTCCTTTATAGGCTTTGAATGGCTACAACCGCTTCCCGATTATTGGATGTACCTCTATTATATAATCATGGGTCTTTTTGGATTTTGTGTTATGATCGGTTATAAATACCGATTTAGCATAATAGGCTTTACGATATTATGGACGGCGACTTATTTAATGCAGAAAGCATCTTATAATAATCACTATTATTTATTAATCTTATTGAGCATTATAATGATATTTCAACCGGCAAACAGATACTTGTCTGTCGATGCAAAAAATAATCCAGCCATAATTAAATATTATATGCCCCAGTGGTGTAGTTACGTGTTTATTTTGCAGATGGCGATTGTCTATACCTATGGTGCTATTGCTAAAATATATCCGGATTGGCTAGACACCACTGTCATCGAAATATTTATGCATAACAAGCAGCATTACTATATTATAGGAGATCTTATCCAGCAAAAATGGTTTCATTATTTTATAGCATATTCGGGAATTGGGTTTGATTTATTAGTAGTGCCACTGTTACTTTGGAGGCCAACAAGACAATTTGCGTTTTATGCCTCTATTTTTTTTCATATATTCAATTCTATCGTTTTTCAGGTTGGGATTTTTCCATATCTGTCATTAGCGCTGATTTTATTCTTTTATAATCCTGAAACCATTAGAAACATTTTCTTGAAGAAAAAAGTGTTTTACAAGGTCAATGAGGTAATAAGGCCTAAGTACCGACAGCAATTTGTTGTCTTTTTTTTGGTATTCTTTAGTATTCAAATCCTGTTACCTCTTCGCCATTGGGCAATAAAAGATGATGTGCTGTGGACCGAAGAGGGCCATAGAATGTCCTGGCGCATGATGTTAAGATCTAAGTCCGGCAATGCCTCCTATAAGGTATTGGACAAATCCAATAATAGGGTCATACCAATTACAATCAGTGATTATTTAACTAAAAAACAACAGGCCATTGCCAGTTCAAAGCCCGATATTATCTGGCAGTTTGCACAGCATTTAAAAACTCAGTATAAGAAAAAAGGAATTGAAATCGAAGTTTATGTAAATTGCAGTGTGAGTGTAAACAGGAAACCCTTTCAGCGCCTAATTGACCCTAAAGTGGACTTGGCTTCTGTAAAATGGGATGTATTCAAACACAGCGATTGGATTTTACCTTCCAAACAAGATTAAATATCTGTGTAATTCCTTAAATTTGTCCCTTAAATTTTGATAAATGCTACAAGTACCTTTTATAAGAGAACATAAAGATTTAGTTGTTGCCCGATTAGCAAAACGAAATATAGATGCCACTCAAATGGTCGCTGATGTAATTTCTTTTGATGAGGACCGAAGAAGGCTTCAAACGCAGTTAGACAATGCTTTGGCTGAATCTAATTCATTATCAAAAGAAATTGGAAAATTATTTAAATCGGGAGCAGTACAGGAAGCGAATGCCTTAAAAGAAAAAACGACACAATTAAAAGAAAGCACCCGGCAATTAACCGAACAATTAAATGCTAAAGTAGAAGAACTTCAGGAGTTACTTTACCAGATCCCCAATTTACCCCATGAATCTGTTCCCGAAGGAAACTCAGAAGAGGATAATGAAGAAGTTTTTAGAGAAGGGGATATCCCGGATTTAGGCGATAATGCATTGCCACATTGGGAGCTGGCAAAAAATTATGATATTATAGATTTCGAACTTGGGAATAAAATTACAGGTGCGGGTTTCCCGGTTTATAAGGATAAAGGCGCAAAATTGCAGCGGGCATTGATCAATTATTTTTTAGATAAGAACACGGCTGCAGGTTACAAAGAAGTGCAAGTGCCACATTTGGTTAATGAAGCATCAGGATATGGAACCGGTCAACTACCGGATAAGGAGGGGCAGATGTATCATGTAAATGGGAATGGAGACAATTTATATCTTATTCCTACCGCAGAGGTACCGGCAACCAATTTATATAGGGGAGATTTGCTCTTAGAAAGCGAATTGCCCAAAGCGATCACCTGTTATACACCTTGTTTTCGACGGGAAGCAGGAAGCTATGGTGCCCACGTGAGAGGATTAAACCGACTACATCAATTTGATAAAGTTGAGATCTTACGGGTAGAGCACCCCAGCCGATCATATGAAGCCTTAGACGAAATGGTTGAGCATGTGAAAGTAATTTTAAAGGAACTAAAATTGCCCTATAGAATTTTAAGACTTTGTGGGGGAGACCTTGGGTTTACTTCGGCTCTGACCTTCGATTTTGAAGTGTTTTCTACAGCTCAGGACAGATGGCTCGAAATTTCTTCGATCTCTAATTTCGAAACCTTTCAGGCCAACAGGTTGAAATTACGTATTAAAAACAGTAAGGGCAAAAGCGAATTGGCACATACTTTAAACGGGAGCTCTTTAGCATTACCAAGAGTATTGGCCGGGATTTTGGAAAATTACCAAACAGAAAATGGAATTATTATTCCAGATGTGCTGGTTCCTTATACAGGGTTTACAAATATCAATTAAATTGTAAGAAAAATCTCCTCAATAAAATTAAAAAATCGGTATTTCATCGATTAAATGTAATAAAAACACGCTGTTTAACGAATTTATACATTTTTTCTTTGTTGTCTTAAAAAAAATACGGAAGTTAGTACCGCTTAAGCCAATTAACCTACTTAATTATGAAAAATTTTAAACGCATTGTATTATTAGTTGCCTTGGTGGTGCTAATAATTAAAGTTGTTTTATAATTGAAATTTTGAATATGCCCCAAATCGAATTACAATTGTTTCACAATAGAAAAAAGCCCGATAAAATAATTGAATCATTTTTAAAAGCCTGATTAATAGCACATTTATTTTGGATGGTAATGCCTGAACTTTTGTTCAGGCATTTTTTTATAATAACATTAGTAATAACTCACATAGACATTTGCTATATTTACCAAAATCGGCATGTTGAAATTTTCATAATTCGTCCGGTTTAGAGGTTATCTTAGCTAATAATTTATATTCTGATGAAAGTATTAATTCTTATTTGTGCTCTTCTTTTTTCGAACTTCGTTGTCTCGCAAAACGAGCAATTGGCTTTAGATTATTTTAATAGTGGGAAATTTGAAAAGGCATTGATTTCCTATAAAAGATTATATGAAAGCAATAAAGGTAACGCGAATTACCTCATAAAAATTGTTCAGATACATCAGCAATTAGAACAGTTTGATCTTGCCGAAACCTTGCTCCATGAGCAAATGAAATTAAATAATAACCCACAATATCTTGTAGAACTGGGATATAATTTCCAGCTGAAAAAGGATCAGGAAAAAGCAGATGCTCTTTATAGCGAAGCTATTTTGAAGATCGAAGAAAACCCTATTTATGCCTATAATGTTGCAAGTCGTTTTGAACAACATGCATTAATAGATAAAGCAGCATTTGTATATGAAAGAGCGATGGAGTTAAGGCCTGATTTAAATTTTAATATCCAGTTAGCACGTATTTATGGGGAGCAGGAAAAGATTGAGAAAATGTTTAATAGTTATGTTAACTTTATTGAAAAGAATAATGCTTTTATAATTCAGGCAAAACGAATTTTTAGTGATTATATAACCGAAAATGGGGATAGTGTAAACAACAAATTATTGCGAACGGTATTGCTTAAAAAAATACAATCTAAGCCTAATATTCTTTGGAATCAACTGTTAAGTTGGCTTTTTATCCAGCAAAGGGATTACAACAAAGCTTTTGTACAGGAAAAAGCAATATACAAGAGGGAACAAGAGACGATGATGGGTATTAAAGATTTGGCTGAGATTACCATCGACCAGGAGAGTATTGACATATCTAAAGAGATTCTTACCTTTATTATAAACAATGCATTCGATTTAGAAACTGTTCTTGAGGCCCATAAAAAGTTTCTCGAATTAGAGTCTAAATATGCATCAGACAGTGATTATGAAAAAATTGATCAAAAATATAAATCGTTATTGAATGCATTTGGAAGAATTCCACAAACCATAGATTTACAAATATCTTATGCACATTTTATGGCCTTTTATTTAGGTGATGCGAAAGCAGGATCCTTATTTTTGAAAGAAACTCTAAAAATAAAATCATCACTGTTTCACGAAGCAAAGGTCAAATTGAAACTTGGGGATATATTGGTCTTTCAGGAAAAATTTAATGAGGCCCTAATTTATTATTCTCAAATTCAAACAAGTTTAAAGAATAGTACGATATCTCAGGAAGCCAGATTTAGAGTGGCTAAAACAAGTTATTATAAAGGCGATTTTAAATGGGCAGAATCACAACTTAAAATATTAAAATCGTCAACTTCCCAACTTATAGCAAATGATGCCCTGGATCTAAAATTGCTCATATCCGATAATAAGTTTGAAGACTCCACACATACCGCTTTAAAATTATACGCCAAAGCCGATTTATTGGCTTTTCAAAACAAAACAGATGATGCGATTTCCGTTTTAAGTAAAATATTGCAAGACCATAAGACAGAGTTGATAATAGGACAGACCTTATATAAACAAGGACAATTATTTGAGAGCAAGCAGCAATATGCTAAGGCAGAATCCAATTATAGCCGTATCATCTCAAATTACAAGGATAGCATTTTAATTGACGACGCCTATTATGCTTTAGCTGAACTTTATGCTAAACAACTGGGGCAACCCGACAGTGCCCAAGCCTTGTATGAGCACATCATCTTTAACTACGAAGATAGTATCTATTTTGTTGAAGCCCGAAGAAAATACCGAGCATTACGGGGTGATGCCATAAATTGAATGAGGGTAATAGCAGAGACCGAAAGACTTATTATTTCTAAGATTACCTTGAAGGATGTCACTTTCTTTTTGGAGCTCATAAACACACCACATTGGATAAAATATATAGGGGACAAGAAGGTAAGGACAATATCGGAAGCAAAACAGTATCTTAAAAATGGAATCCTTAAAAGTTATAAAGAAGAAGGTTTTGGGTTTTATAAATTATCATTTAAGAATGAAGGTTTAAATGCAATAGGTATTTGTGGGTTGGTTAACCGGAAAGAATTGGAAGATGTGGATATTGGCTTTGCTTTACTTCCTAAATATGAAGGAAGAGGTTTTGGTTTCGAAGCTTCTATAGAAATAATGAAACTGGCACAACATAAATTCGGTCTTAAAAAAGTAACCGCTATAACTTTGCCAAAAAATATGAATTCCATCAAATTATTGAAAAGATTGGGTCTAAAGTATCAAAAAACGGTAATTCCCTTTGAAGATGGCGAAGAACTCCTGTTATTTGTAAAAACCTTTGCTTAAAACTCATTCTAAGCACAAATATATTAAAGAATGTACATTTATAATGTGACTATAAATATTGACGAAAGCCCCCGTGAAGAATGGCTAAACTGGATCAAGTCTCATATCCCAAAAGTACTTGCTACCGGAAAATTTATCGAAGCTAAACTTACCAGGGTTTTGGTTGAAGAGGAATTAGGAGGAACAACTTATTCTGTACAATACAGAGCAAAATCCCGTGAAGACCTGGAACATTATTATATGTATGATGCCGAAAGGTTAAGGAACGATGGGCAATCGAAGTTTGCAGATAAGATGTTGGCATTTAGAACCGAACTTGAAATTATTGATGAATATTTCCCGGGATCAGATTAACAACATTTACAAATCATGTTTTTATGTCAGTAAAGGCCAAAAAGTATTTAGGACAGCATTTTTTAAAAGATGAGAACATTGCAAAAAAAATAGCTGATACTTTAACCTTCAAAGGTTACGATAAGGTTTTGGAGATTGGCCCGGGAATGGGAGTACTTACAAAATACCTGCTACAAAAGGATATTAGTACTTACGTTATAGAGGTCGATTCGGAATCGGTAGAATATTTAAAATCCAAATACTTAAATCTTGCACCACGTATTATCGAAAGGGATTTTTTAAAGTATGATCCTAAAGAGATTTTCAAAAAAGAACCCTTTGCTATTATTGGCAATTTCCCATATAATATTTCTACCCAAATAATTTTTAAAGCTTTAGAACTTAGAGATCAAATTCCAGAATTTTCCGGGATGTTTCAAAAGGAGGTCGCACAACGTATTTGCGCTAATGAAGGCAACAAAGTGTATGGCATTCTCTCGGTATTGACACAAGCATTTTATAATGCGGAGTATTTATTTACCGTACCCCCACAAGTATTCAGTCCTCCTCCAAAAGTAGAATCGGGGGTATTAAGGCTTGTCAGGAAGGAAAATTACACGCTGCCTTGCGATGAGAAACTGTTTTTTAAAGTGGTAAAAACAGCCTTTCAGCAGCGCAGAAAAACACTTCGTAATAGTTTAAAAACTTTCAATTTAAGCGATAATTTAAGAGAAGATGTTATCTTTGGCAAGCGTCCGGAACAATTAAGGGTTTCGGAGTTTATTGAACTCACAATATTGATTGCGGGCCAGATAAATACTTAAGAATATTTAGTGGAAGAGAACAAAGACAATATACCGTTTCAAATAAGCGATGAGCTTATTGAAAAAGTAGAGCATTTAATAGATTCAAAGAAAGACACCAAAACTCTTGAATTATTAAATGAATTCCATCATGCCGATATTGCCGAAATTTTAGAGGAACTCAATTTTGAACAAGCCACATATGTTATAAAACTTCTGGACAGTGAGCTGACTTCAGATATTTTAATGGAGCTTGACGAGGACGATCGTGAGAAGATCCTTAAAAATCTTTCAGCAAAGGAGATCGCCGAAGAAATTGAAGAACTGGACACCGATGATGCCGCCGATATAATCGCGGAACTTCCTGAAGAACGCCAGGAAAATGTAATTGCCCAGATCGAAGATGAAGAACTTAAGGCCGACATCCAGGAGCTGTTAGCCTACGATGAGGACTCTGCCGGTGGGCTTATGGCGAAAGAACTGATAAAGGTTAATGAGAATTGGTCGATTACCCAATGCGTTAGAAAGATGCGGGAGCAGGCTGCCGAAGTCACGAGGGTACATTCTATTTATGTGGTAAATAACGATGACAAACTCTTAGGAAGACTGTCATTAAAAGACCTTTTAGTAGCTAATGCAAGGGCCAATATTGAGGAGGTTTATATTCCAAAAGTAGATTTTGTCCATGTAGACGATAACGTTGAAGATGTGGCCAGGGTGATGCAAAAATATGATCTGGAGGCCATTCCTGTGGTTGATGAGAATGAGACACTATTAGGAAGAATTACCATTGACGATATTGTAGATGTTATAAAAGAAGAGGCAGAGAAGGATTACCAGCTTGCTGCGGGAATTACCCAGGAGGTAGAGGCAGACGACAGTATTTTGGACCATACAAAAGCCCGTTTACCCTGGTTGATCTTAGGGCTTTTCGGGGGATTGGCAAGTGTTTTTATCTTGGAAGATTATGAAACTTTGATGACCGATCCCAATGTAAAGAAATTATTCTTTTTTACGCCCCTTATAGCGGCTATGGCCGGAAATGTTGGTGTACAATCCAGCGCGATCATTGTACAAGGACTCGCTAATGATATTGTAAAAGGGAGCCTGTTAAGAAGGCTGTTGAAAGAGGTTGGGCTGAGTATGATTAACGGTATTGCATTAGGCGTATTGGTCATACTTTTCGGGGTTATAATGAACTATGATTTAAATTTTAGCCTAACTATTGCTGTTTCCATGCTTTGTGTGATAATCGTTGCTGCTTTGATCGGAACTTTTGTTCCTATCATTTTAGATAAAAAGGGGATTGATCCTGCTATAGCTACGGGGCCGTTTATTACCACCAGCAATGACATCTTCGGGATTTTCCTATTCTTTTACCTGGCAAAACTAATATTAGGGTTTTAATCAAAAAATCTTTCGAAAAAATGAAAGCGATACATATAAAAAATAAATTTTCAAGTTTCTCAAAAAACTGGCATCCCCATCAAATCGCGGTGATCGATAATATGCAGGTACTATTAGCAAAAATTAAGGGTGAATTTGTCTGGCATGCGCATGAGGATGAAGATGAGCTTTTCCAGGTAGTTAAAGGAACCTTATATATGCAATTTAGAGAAAGGACCGAAGTTGTTAACAAAGGAGAAATAATTGTTGTTCCTAAAGGTATAGAGCACAACCCTACAACCAAAAACAACGAAGAAGTACATGTGCTGCTTTTTGAGAAGCTGTCCACAGCCCATACCGGGAATGTTAAACATGAAAGAACACAAACCGTCTACCCCAAGATATGACTTTTGTCATGCTGAACTTGTTTCAGCATCTCTTAATATTTACCTTTGAAATAAATTTTAATAAGATTTCTGCTTTCCTGCCCGTTCGGTCAGGCGGGCGCAGAAATTAAGCATGAAAATACTTCACCTTGATATCAATCATTCATTACTCCTGGATCAGCTCAATGATCTGGGACATGAGAATCATGAAGATTATTCATCATCAAAGGCAGTCGTTGAATCTAAAATAGAGGCCTATGACGGTATCATCATACGGAGCCGGTTTACAATAGACCAGACCTTTCTGGATGCTGCCAAAAAATTAAAATTTATTGGACGCGTAGGAGCAGGTCTGGAAAACATCGATTGTGATTATGCCGAAAAAAAAGGCATAACCCTGATCGCTGCACCCGAAGGGAATAGAAATGCGGTGGGGGAGCATATATTAGGTATGTTACTATCGCTTTTTAACAATCTCAATAAGGCTGATGCTGAGGTTCGGCAGGGCCAATGGTTAAGAGAAGATAACCGTGGTATCGAACTCGATGGGAAGACCGTTGGAATTATAGGCTATGGAAATACGGGGAAGGCCTTCGCCAGGAAATTAATGGGATTTGAGGCTGAAGTGATATGTTATGACATATTGAAAAATGTCGGCGATAAAAATGCGATCCAGGTTTCCCTGCAGGAATTATTTGAGAAGGCAGACGTGGTTAGCTTACATACTCCGGAAACGCCTTTAACGATAAACATGATCAATTCTCATTTTATAGATAAATTTATTAAACCATTTTGGTTTTTAAATACGGCCCGGGGGAAAAGTGTGGTAACTAAAGACCTTGTTAGCGCCTTGAAATCGGGAAAAATCTTAGGGGCCGGTCTGGATGTACTGGAATATGAAAAATCCAGTTTTGAAGCATTGTTTACTTCCAATAATTTACCACTGCCATTTCAATATTTAACTAAAGCGAACAATGTGATTTTGTCGCCTCACGTTGCGGGATGGACCGTAGAAAGTAAAGAAAAATTAGCCCAAACCATTGTCGATAAAATTAAGGCCAAATTTTACTAACTTTCGTGAATGAAGAAAACTATTCTGGTTTTTAGTGCACTTATCATCGCTTTACTTGTTCTGTTTCAATTGAGTAAATACACATTGGTCTCAGGGAATTTGGGTATTGAAATCATTATCGGCATTATTGCAGTTCTGTTCTTTTTTGTTGGGGTTTATATTAATAAGAAAAGTTTACAAAGGCATACACTTGAAATTAAGGAAATTGACCATTCAAAAATTGAAGCCCTGGAGATCAGCAAACGGGAGTATGAGGTTCTTCTACAGATCGCCTCGGGATTGTCTAATAAGGAAATCGCGGAAATCCTCTTTTTGTCCGAAAGCACCATAAAAACCCACGTGTCGAATCTGCTCCTTAAATTAAATGCAAAACGACGAACACAGGCCATTCAAATTGCTAAAGACATTAATATTTTATAGTTTTAGTACTTCGGTATTAGCGATTCGGTACTTTAGTATGAGTACATTATATGCATTTAGGTATAGCTTTGCCGGTAACTATTAATCCAAAATTAGAAAAAATGAAATTAGGTGCATTCTCAATTAGTCTCAGCGTCAAAGACCTCAATGATTCAAAATCATTTTATGAAAACTTCGGGTTTGAAGTTTTCGGGGGCGATATGTCCCATAATTATCTCATCATGAAAAACGGAAACGCCCTAATAGGGTTGTTTCAAGGTATGTTCGAGAATAACATTTTGACATTTAATCCCGGCTGGGACGAACAGGCTAACACGCTGGAATCATTTTCAGATGTAAGGGAGATCCAACAACATCTTAAAAAAAAGAATGTTAAACTTGAATCGGAAGCGGATGAGACATCCTCCGGCCCGGCAAGCTTTGTAGTGATCGATCCGGACGGAAATACCATTCTCATCGATCAGCATATTTAAACCAATATAAATATTATGAAAAAAACGATTAAAAAATATGGAAAATACGCCGCCTTAGTCGGTGCACTACTGTTTATGGGGAGTCATTTCATCGATTGGAACATGGACTATGATCTCCTTGAAGTTTTTGGTTATA
>PVMK01188611.1_pt1 | contig 93704 bp, 72 predicted proteins | sample 1853481 | NCBI WGS metagenome assembly PVMK01 (sample SAMN08533507, study PRJNA380276) | Marine sediment metagenome, whole genome shotgun sequencing project.
GGGGGGCGTTGCTGTTCCTGGCTCGGGGCCTTACAACTCGGCTTCAGTGATTCTGCCGTTCTACAAATACGAAGGCCTCGGCAATGATTTCCTGATCGTGGAGAAGGACGCGCTCGGGGGGGCGCAGCTTACGGGCGAACAGGCGATTGCACTTTGTGATCGGCATCGCGGCGTGGGTGGTGACGGCGTGATCACCCTCGACGTGGACGATCCATCGATGCACGTGATCAACTCCGATGGCTCCGTGCCCGAGATGTGCGGGAACGGGATTCGGTGTGCGGCGTTGCACCTGGCGCGGCGCGCCGGGCACTCTGCGCTCGAAGCGACGATCGAAACCCTTGCAGGACCTCACCCGTGTGTCGTCGTGAACCGTCCAGGCGCCGAATCGGTCGCCGTGCGGATGGCGCCACCCTCGCTGTCGCCCGCGGACCTTCCCTTGAGCTCGGATGTACCCTGGCTCGATCATGCTCTTACTGCGGCCGGCCGTACCATCCGGCTCACCGGCGTGTCGATGGGCAATCCGCATGCCGTGATCTTCGAAGAAGTCGGCGACGCGCGGTTCGAGATCGGCCCGGCCATACAGAGCGACCCCCACTTCCCCGAAGGCATCAACGTGGGCTTCGTTTCCGAGCAAACCGGAAGCTCGATGCGCTTGGATGTGCTCGAGCGCGGTGCCGGCTGGACTCAAGCGTGCGGGACCGGGGCTTGCGCGGCCGCCGTCGCCGCCGTCGAGACGGGCCGCGCACGGCGCGAAGAGCAGCTCAGCATTCGACTGCCCGGCGGAACGCTGACGATCACCGTCGGAGCGCCCGGCGACACCGTGCTGATGCAAGGCCCCGCGCGCTTTGTCTTTCAAGGCGAAATCGCGCTCTAGCCCGGCTATTGCAATATCGGCCGCTTCCGTTACTTTTGCGCGATGCGCCGTAGCTTGTTTCCAATCTTCGCTGTGCTCTCCCTTGCCCTTGCCGCCGTTGGGTGCGGCCAGGACGACAAGCCGTTCGTCGACGAGCTCGGCCGATGTGCCGATTTTGACCAGCTTCGTCAACCGTTCTGGGGCGACACGCACATCCACACGGTGCTTTCGTTCGACGCCAACATGCAGGGCACCCGAACGACGGAGGAAGACGCCTACGCCTTTGCGCGAGGCGAGCCGATCCCGCTACAGCCCTACACCGAAGACGGGACCCCGACTCGACTCGCCACGATCGACCGCCCCTTGGACTTCGTCATGTTGAGCGACCATGCGGAGTTCCTTGGGACTCTCGCGGTGTGCAATGACCCCGAGTTGCCGGGGTACGGCGCGGACCAATGCGAAGCCTACCGCGCGGCTATGCAGTTCGATGCCACCCCCGCTGAGGTCACGTTCGTCTTTGTCGAGATCAACGGACTCACCGCCTTCCCGCCTGAGAACGCGCACTATGCCGAGCTCTGCGGGCCTGGGGATGCGTTCTGTCTCGAGGCAGGGATGGATGTCTGGCGCAATGTCGTGAACAAGGCCGAGGCGGCCTACGACCGGAGCGACAGTTGCCAGTTCACTTCATTCCCGGGGTACGAGTGGAGCGGTGGCCCGGCCGCAAAGAACCTGCACCGCAACGTCATGTTCAAGAACGAGAACGTGACCGAGTTGCCCTACAATTATTTCGATGAGCCCTACGCCGAGGGCCTCTGGGACCGCCTCCGAAAAGAGTGTATCGACGCGGGTAATGGCTGCGATGTGTTGACTATTGCTCACAACACCAACCTTTCGGAAGGCATCTACTTCGAGGACAAAATGGCCAACGGCGAGCCATTCACGGCGGAGTACGTCGAAGCGCGGAATGCGATGGAGCCGGTCATCGAGATCTACCAGCACAAAGGGGATTCCGAGTGTCTGCCCGGCACTGCAACCGCCGATGAGCTTTGCGGTTTCGAGGCGCTTCCCTTTTCCAATCTGGCTACGACCAACCAGGAACGGATCACTCCACCGGACCCGAAGGGCTTCCTTCGCCAGGCGTACGGGGAGGGTATGAAGTTCGAAGCCAGCTTGGGAACCAACCCCTTCCAGTACGGAATTACGGCGGCGACCGACTCACACATTTCGGCGCCGGGCTTCGTCGCGGAGGACGACTTCAAGGGTCACGGCGGGGCAGGTCAACCCAACCGCTTCCTGCCTCCGCCGCAGGGCTTCCCCGATGTTGAATACCTGAGCCCGGGTGGGCTCACCGCGGTATGGGCCGAAGAAAACGCGCGCGAAGCCATTTTCTCCGCGATACGTCGCAAGGAGACCTTCGGCACCAGCGGTCCGCGGATCGTCGTGCGGATGTTCGGTGGCTGGGAGTATGCAAGCGACCTGTGCAATGCGGGGGATCTTGCCGCGCAGGGCGACGCCGGTGGCGTACCGATGGGCGGAACGCTTTCGCAGCAGCCTGGGTCGTCCGCGCCGATGTTCGTGGTTTCCGCCAAGCAGGACCCGATGGGTGCTCCTCTGCAGCGCATTCAGATCGTCAAAGGTTGGCTCGACGGCAATGACTACGAAGTCGAGGTCTACGACATTGCCGGGAACCCCGACAATGGCGCGAGCGTCGATCTAGACACCTGCGAGGCCGAGGGCGACGGCGCCGCCGACCTGTGCCAAGTGTGGCAGGATCCGAGGTTTGATCCTGCTCAGCGCGCCTACTATTACGCCCGAGTCCTCGAGAACCCGACTTGCCGTTGGACGACCTGGCAGTGTTCGACCGCCGAGTACGACTGCAACGACTGGGACTACGACGAGTGCAAGGCGCTCAATGACGACCTGAAGAGCAACTACACCTGTGACTGTTGCGATCCCGCAGTCGGACTCAACGAAGCGGTTTGTGCCAGCGTCGACTGCAGCGACCCGGGTGCGCTGCTCGAGGTTGAGGAGCGTTGCTGCCACCAGGTGGAGCCTTCGATTCAGGAGCGCGCCTGGACGTCGCCGATCTGGTATCAACCCCCGAGTTGATGCTTCGCACGCTTCTCCATTTCTTTCTGATCGGCGGCGTGCTGTTCGGAGCAAAGGTCTTCGTCGACGGGCGCCGCATGGAGGGACCCGAGATCACGGTCCAAGTCGCCGCGGATGCAACCGAGGCGGAGGTCGACAAAGCAATCCGCGATGCGATTCTGTTGAACGAGGTGAGGCGCTACGGCTGGGACAAGCGCGACCCAATCGTGTTCACCCATCTCGTGCGCAACATGCGGTTCATCGAGCCGGACTCCACCGATGGTGATCTGGCGCTCTATCAGCGCGCGATCGCGATGAACCTGCAGGCACACGACCCAGTCGTGCGCTCTAGGCTTCTCTACCGTGCGGGTGAGGCGCTCGCTCATGTGCCCGAGGATCGGATGCCCAACCGCGATGAGCTCGAGGCGCATTTGCGTGCGCACGGCGACCGATTCGAACGCGAGGGTAGAGTTCGCTTTCAGCATGTGTTCTTGAGCCGCTCCAAACGCGGGGAGGCGCTCGCCGTAGATGCATCGGCGATGCGGGACCGCTTGTCGAGCTTGGGCGATGAGGCACCGCGAGGTCTGGGCGATCCCTTGCCGGGGCTTCGCTTCGAGCAGGTCGCGACTCCCTCACAGATCGAGGACGACTACGGCGCCGAGCTCGCTCGCGTTGTCGGGGACGCGGTCGAGGGCGTGTGGCGCGGGCCTGCAGGGTCGGTGTACGGCCTTCATTTCATCAAGGTCGTCGCGCAAGAGCCCGCCCGAGTTCCGGCGCTCGACGTGATTGCCGCCGAGGTGCGCGCCGATCGGCTGCGCGAGATCCGAGAGGAGCTCCGGGCGGAGCGCATGGAGGCGCTCCGCGAGGCATACTCCGTGAACGTCGAAAGGGGGCCCTAATGCGTGTCGCCGTCGCTCTGGTGTTCGTCGCCCTCGCGCTCGGTTCGGCGTCTGACGTTTCCGCCCATCCGCTTGCCCCGTCGGTCCTGTCCTTCGAGCAGCACTCCGGCGGGAAGGTCACGATGCGCTGGCGCGCGCCGCTGAAGCGGCCCACCGGACAATCACTCCGACCCCGGGTTCCAGAGTCCTGCACGACATTGGGTGCTCCGCAACGCCGCAAGACCGAAGACGAAGGTGCCATCGAGGAGATCACCGAGCTCCGTTGCGACCCGCCCGACATGGTGGGCGCCGTCGTACGCGTGGACGGCTTTTCGGACTCGAGCATCAATGTCGTGGTGCGCGTCGTCCGTGCGGACGGGGACGTTCACCACGCGATCCTCGACACTCGGACGCCGCAGCTGACGATCACCGCCCAGGAAGACGAATCGCATTCGTTCTTCGAGTACCTGGCGCTTGGGGTCGCGCATCTCCTCACCGGTTGGGACCACCTGACATTCGTCCTCGGTCTCTTGGTCCTCTTTGGTTGGCATCGCCGGCTGATCGCTGCCGTCACCGCGTTCACCGTGGGTCACAGCCTTACGCTGGCCCTCTCGGTTCTCGGGATCCTGTCGGTCCCCATGGCGCTCGTCGAAGCAGCGATTGCCCTCACGATCATGGTCCTGGCGCTCGAGATCCAGTCGGGGCAACACGGCGCCGTATGGAAGCACCCTTGGACGCTTCCGGGAGCGCTCGGGCTACTCCACGGCCTCGGCTTCGCCTCCGTCTTGTTCGATGCGGGTCTTCCGACCGAAGAAATTCCGCTCGCTCTCGTCGGTTTCAATCTCGGGCTCGAGATCGGCCAGCTGGGCGTCATCGCTGCGGCCGGGCTGGGCTTTGCGATCATGCGCCGCGCGCTCCCTTCGAGTTGGCAGAGTAGCCGCACCGTGCCCGCCTACATCATCGGATCGCTTGCCGCGTTTTGGGTCATCGAACGCACCTTTGCGGCATTGGGGCTCGTCGTTTAGCCGGCTTGCACGCGACCGGGGTCGGTCAATCCAAATGCGCCAGCGGCGGCACGATCAGCCGCCGTGTGGTCCCTTGCTGTTGCGAGGTAGCCTCGGAGCTCGGCTGCTGCCTTACTCTTGTCGAACGGAGCCACCGTCGATTGCGGCACCTCGGCCAACGCCCCGTCGAGATGATCGAGAAAGAGGACGCACTCGTGCGCTGCGAGATCGAGGCTATGCGCGCGGACAGCTTTCTGGCGACCCAGTGGACTCACTGCGCGTGTCAGCGGCCCACGGCGCGGGTAGTCGGTCGCGCGACTCAAGCGTGGGCCAAAGGCGCGGAAGTGGCGAACGAACTCCGCGACGAATTCAAGGCCGCCCGCGTCGCTCCGATCGTTGGCGCCGACCGAGGCGACCGACGCCTTCGCGACGAACGCGCGTAAGATGAACCGGAATGCCCAGATGTCTTGATGGTTGCTTTTTGGCACACGTTCGCTCTTGCGCTCCGTCCGTGGTTCGCGAACTGGGTGACGCCGGCTCCGGAGCTGCTTGGCGGCGTGTTTGATGGTCATGCGGACCTCACGAATTCCGTCTCGCATCCGATCGGATGGCAGTCCGTAGTCGCGCTCGGGATGTAGCTCAGGCACCGCCCAGTCGAGCGAGAGCAGCGCTCGTTCGAGCTCCGCGGCAACGGTCTGTCTCCGTTGCAGCAAGAGAAACCGAGTTACGGTACGAAGCTCCCTGCGAACCGCGGCGATCACGACGTGCGCTCCGTAGAGGTCGTGGTCGCGAGCAATTTGACGGTCTGCGATACCCAAGAACCGATGGATGCGCAGCAACGTCAAGAAAGCGATCAGGGTCCTCATCTCGGCCGCGTCGCCTTTCCAACTTGCGAGCTCCGGCGCGAGCTCGTCGGGACGGACCAACTCCGCGATGTTCGAGAACTCGAGGGGTTCGGGCGGTTCAAAGAACGGGTTCCGCTCTAGATCGCGCACGAAGAGGTCACAGCTCGCCTGAAACGCACCAGCGTCAACTACCGAATGCTCCAAGAAGCGCTCGCTCACCCAACGCGCATCGGTCAGCGAGCGTTCGAGCGCGCGCAAAGACGACTCGGGTTCGTCCAACCGGTCACCCGCTGTTTGCAGTCGCCGCCGGGGGGCGTCGTCTCTACTCAGTTGAGCGACGAGCTGCAGCGCCCAGTCATATGCGACGTGCGCTGCATGCAGGTGTGGTCGAAAATCGGTCACCGGCGCCGGCAGTCGGTGGTTCTCCACATGCCGAAACGCCACGAGCCCGGACAGCACGGCCTGCAGCGGCAATAGCGCGTCGGCGCGTTGCTCGGCGCGAAGCGACTCCCGCCAGCGCCCCCAAATGTCGGCGTCGGCCGGCGCCCAGCGCTCGGCGGAGCGAAGCCAGCGCTCAGCGGAGCAGAAAAGGCCCTCTTCGGCCGCACTGCGGCTGGAATTCATGGGGGGTCGACTCTAACAGCGCGTAGCCACGGGAGCGCGGATTCTTCACAAATGGCTCAAAACAGGCCGGATTGCTTGCCTGTTGGCTGCTTTTTGCCGAGGTGCTCGAAGGCATGTCGGGTCGCCACACGTCCCCTCGCCGTGCGCGCCAAAAGGCCCTTTTGAAGCAAGTAGGGCTCATATACGTCTTCGAGCGTATCTCGCGGCTCGCTGAGCGCGGCCGCCAAGGTTTCGATTCCGACCGGCCCGCCGTCGTAGTGATCGATGATCACCGTGAGATAACGTCGGTCCATTTGGTCGAGGCCCGCGTCGTCGACGTCGAGACGATCGAGTCCTTCGCGCGCGGTTTCGGCGTCGAGCTTGCCGTCCGACAACACCTCTGCGAAGTCGCGGCACCGCCGCAACAGCCGATTGGAGATGCGGGGCGTGCCGCGGGACCGGCGCGCAAGCTCGTGCGCGGCCTCGGCGCTGATCGCAAAATCGAGCAACCGTGCGCTCCGTTCGATGATCGTGAGCAGTGCGTCGTCCGGGTAGTAGTCGAGACGCGCCACGTACCCGAATCGGGAAAGCATGGGGTTGGTTAGAAGCCCGGTTCGAGTCGTCGCGCCGACCAAAGTGAACGGGTTCAGTGGAAGCTGGAGCGTCTGCGCGTACGGACCATCACCGTTGACGATGTCGATCCGGAAATCCTCGACTGCCGTGTAGAGGTTCTCTTCCACCACGGCGCTGAGCCGGTGTATCTCATCGATGAACAGCACGTCATTTGGCTCGAGCTTGGTGAGAAGCGCTGCGAGCTGGCCCTTGTGCTCGATCGCCGGACCGGAGGCCGAGTGGAGCGTGACCCCTCGTTCGCCGGCCAAAATCAAGGCCAGCGTGGTCTTTCCGAGCCCAGGCGGCCCGCAGAACAAAGTGTGATCGATCGGCTCGCCGCGCCGCCTCGCCGCCTCGACGAAGATTCGCAGATTCTCCTTGATGCCGTCTTGGCCGACGAAGTCCTCGAACCGCGATGGACGAAGGCTCCGGTCGAGCGCGCGGTCATCGGGCTGTTCGCCGATGCTCAGGTTCTCGTTGGATCTGGCTTCCATCTCACTCATGACAATGCCGACAGCGCAGCGCGCAACAACCCTTCGACGTTGTCGTCGCCCGACGCGCCGCTCGCGCCCCCGACTGCGGCCTCTGCCTCGCTTCGCTTGTATCCCATTTGCACCAGGGCACCAACGACCGCGTCATTTGCAGAGCCTGCTGCGCTTGGAACCGCCCGGAGCCGGACCCCGGTCTTGCCGCTTGGTGCGAAGTCGAGCTTGCCTTCCAAGTCGAGCAGAATGCGTTCGACCGTCCTCTTGCCAACGCCTGTGATCCCCTTGAAGGCGGCCTTGTCTTGGCGCGCGATGGCGTCTTGAAGTTCGGCCGCGTTCATGACGCCGATGATCGCGAGCCCCAGCTTCGGCCCAATGCTGCTCACCTTGAGCAGGGCGCGAAAAGCCGCGCGATCCTCGGTCGTGGCAAACCCAAACAGAGTCATCGCGTCTTCGCGCACATGCGTGTGAATGTGAAGCGAGACGACTTGCCCCGGCTCGGACCCAGCGCGTCCCTCCGTCCCAACAGGCAAAAAGACCTCGTATCCGACCCCGTTCACATCGACGATGATCGAGCCATCCGCTTCCCGATCCCCGATCGTCCCCCTAAGCCTCCCAATCACGCCCGGAGCCTAACAGGTTACTGAACAGATGTCCGTATTCCGGCCCCCCTCCGTCAGTACCAGCATGTGTGTTGTGCGACTGAGTCACCGGAGGACGGCTCGGGACGGGCGTGCTCGCGAATGGGAGCCCCGTCGCCCGGCACCGTAAGTCGACCTACGCGGAGGCGCCGACCCATTCACTGTGCTGCCCATCCCGAGCCGTCCTCCTGCGTAGAAGTCGGCGTACGCAGGTTCCTAGTGCCGGTGTCAGCGCCCAATGCCCTTGGATCGGCTTGCCTGAATATGAGTAATCGCCACTGCGAGCGCGTCCGCTGCATCCTCCTCAGGCGGCGCGTTGAGCCCCAGCAACGCCGTGACCAGCCGCGCCACCTGTGTCTTGTCCGCGGCCCCTCTCCCCACCACGGTGCGCTTCACGATGGCCGGCGGGTACTCGTGCACCTCGAGCCCCGCCTCTGCCGCAGCCAACAGGGCCACGCCGCGCGCGTGCCCGAGCTTCAACGCGGCGCTTGCGTACTTCGCGAAGAAGATCTCTTCAACCGCGACGGCTTCGGGCCTGTGTTCGGAGATGACCTGCTGAAGCCCCTGGTGGATCCGATGGAGCCGCTTGGCGAGCGGCCATTTCGCCGGCACAGCGATGGTCCCCGCCCCCGCATGGTGAAGTCGCGTACCCTCGAGTCTCACCACACCCCAGCCGGTGCGCCGGCTGCCTGGGTCGATGCCCAGCACAAGCATCGGCGCGTCAGGCCATCTCCGCGAGCGCCTGCTCGCTGAGCTCGAAGTCGGTGAACACGTTCTGGACATCTTCGTTGTCTTCGAGTGCCTCGTACAGCTGAATCAGTTTTGCCGCGTCGCCGCCTTCGACCATTTTTGGGTTGTTTGGGATGTACGCCAGTGCCGCCTCACGGACCGTCGTCCCAGCGGTGTCGATCGCGTCCCGAACTGCGTCTAGATCGTTGCGAGCCGTTGTGACCACCCATTCGTCTCCGGCGAGTTCCATGTTCTCGGCGCCGCCACCCACGGCCGCTTCGAACAGCTCTTCCTCCGTCGCCGCGTCTTTGTCGATGCGGATGATGCCCTTTTGCTCGAACGCCCAAAGGGCCGAGCCGCTACTGCTGATCTGCCCGTGGTTCTTGTCGAAGAGCTTGCGCACTTCAGCGATCGTTCGGTTGCGATTGTCGGTTACCACCTCGCAGAGGAACAACGCTCCGTCCGCGCCGACCCCCTCGTAGAGGAGTTCCTCGTACTGGACACCCTCGAGCTCACCGGTGCCCTTCTTGATGGCCCGGGTCACGTTCTCCGCGGGCATGTTCACGCCTCGAGCCGAGTCGATCGCGCGTCGCAGCCGTGCGTTGCCCTCCGGGTCGCCGCCACCGGCGCGCGCCGCGATGGTGATCTCTTTGATGACTTTGGTGAACAATTTAGACCGCTTGGCGTCCTGCGCGCCCTTGCGCCGCTTAATTGTCGACCATTTGCTGTGGCCACTCATTTCTCCCCTGTTATCCGATGGAACTCGTTGATCTTCAAGCAGATCCCGTCACTGAATATGCCCGCAGCCCGGGCGTCGAACCTTTCATGAAACGCTTCGGGATTCTCATCATCGCGCTCCTCGGCCTCGCCGGCTGCAACAACGACTCTCGCTACGTCTGCATTTCGGACGGGCCGCTAAGCGATCGTGGGTGCTTTTTGTGCCGGGGCGACGAGTGCCATCCGCAGCCTGCGCCTCAACGGGCCCTATGCGTAGTAGCCGCCGATTGCGCCGTCGGGGAAATCTGCACGACCCTCGGCTGCGTGGGCGAGTGTACGCAAGAGTACGAGTGTCCCCTCGGAACGACCTGCGCGGATAACGGTCTTTGTCTCAACCCCCTCGATGAGGAGCCCGACCCGCCGCCCTTCCGCTGCCAGTTCAACTTCGAGTGCGGCGACGAGCGCATCTGCATAGATGGCGAGTGTCTACTGACCTGCGTCGATGCGCCGTGTCCCGACACGCAGGAGTGCGTGGCCGGTGCGTGCCGACCATGCACCGATGAAACTTGCCTCACGAGTTGCACACAGGACACAGAGTGCGCTGATCATGAGTACTGCAGCTCGTTCCAATGCATTCCTGACACGCGCCCTGAACAGTTCTGCCCCGAGAACGACTGCCAACCTGGACGTCTCTGTGTTCGCGGCCAATGCCGCACGCCATGCGAGACGGACGACGAGTGCGCTCGCATCGACGCCACGATTCGTTTCTGCGAGCCGGTCGAGGAGCAGAACCTTTGCGTTCGCAGCAGTGAGGTGCTGGCAGAGTGTCAGCTCAACATCGACTGCGGGTTCGGCGACGAGTGCGTCGACGGTGCCTGCGCGGCCGGATCCGAGTCGTCTTGAGCGAGCTCGGGCCGAAGCGCTTCGAAGAGGCTCGCGAGGCCCACATATGTGAATCCGGCACAAAACAACAGGAGAAAGGGTACGCTTGCCCAACTCTTGGTGGCGATGGCCAGTACGAGCGTGGCCGTGCAGTACAGCCCGAAGGCTAGCTCGAGGGTATTGTGCCACGGCCACCGCCCGCGGTAGCCCAGTGCTCCTGACCTTGGTTCGGCGTCGACGTCACCCCGTTTGGGTGTCCGCACGAATTCGACATCGCGGCCGAACAACCCTTCCACCGCAGCGCGTCCGTTGTTGATGGACAGCCCGATGCCGAGCGCCATCATCAGCGGCAATCGTTTGATCGCCTGCCAGTACCCGCCGTACAGATCGTGGTGGGCGACTACGTAGAACGCTGCGACCGACCCGCAGGTCGCCAAAAAGAGAGGAGCGTCGAGCATCAGAAGCTCGGGGTGCTCCATTTGACGGCGCACCAACATGTTCGGAAGCTGAAGGGCTGCCAACACGAGGAGAAAGACGTACGCCAGGTTGTTGGTCAAGTGGAACGCCGCTTCGATCTTTACCTTGTAGCCCACCGGTGCGCGGAGGATCCGGCCGAGTAGCTTGCGCGCGGTTTGCACCGAACCTTTAGCCCATCGAGCCTGCTGCCCTTTGAAACTGTTCATGTCGCCCGGGAGCTCCGCAGGAGCGCTCACGTGAGGCGCGTAGATGAACTTCCACCCTGCAAGCTGCGCGCGATAGCTGAGATCCATGTCCTCCGTGATCGTGTCGTGTTGCCAGCCGCCGGCGTCGGTGATGGCGGCCTTGCGCCACATCCCTGCCGTACCGTTGAAGTTGAAGAAGCGCTCACAACGGTAGCGGGCGGCGTGCTCGATGACGAAGTGTCCGTCGAGAAGCATCGCCTGGCAGCGCGTGAGCGCCGACCGGTCGCGGTTTAGATGCGTCCACCGTGCCTGCGTCATGGCGACCGAAGGGTCTCGGAAGAAATGCACCAGGTCTCGGATGATCGAGGGGCCGGGAACGAAATCCGCGTCGAACACCAGCATCAGCTCACCTTTCGCCCGCTTCATGCCGGCTTCGAGCGCGCCGGCCTTGTAGCCGCTGCGATCGCTCCGGTGCAGATAGGCGATATCGAGCCCTTCCTGGCGCAGCGCGTCGCATCTGCTCCGGGCGATGGTCGACGTCGCGTCGGTCGAATCGTCGAGCACCTGAATCTCGAGACGGTCGCGCGGATAGTCGACCTGCGCGACCGCGTCGATCAATCGCTGCGCCACGCACAGCTCGTTGAATATCGGAAGTTGGACGGTGACCATGGGAAGGTCCGCTTCGGCGTAGCGAGACAGCGGGGTCGTTCGTTCGCCGCGATGTCGCAGATACATGAGTAGCAGCGCGCTGCGATGGACCCCGTACAGAGCCAGTACCCCGAGCGTGACCAAGTAGAGAACGATGACCAATGTCTGCACGACGGGTTCCACGAATATGCAAGATGTGCCGCGACGTTACGCGGAGGGAGTCTCCGTTGCTGCTGCGATCTCGGCGCCCGTTCGCAGGCGCGCCAGAGTCTTCTCTTTCCCGAGCACTTCCATCACCTCGAAAAGCCCGGGGCTGCGGGTGCGTCCGGTCATGGCGAAGCGTGCGGGTTGTGCGACCACTTTCATGGGGATCTCGTTCTCCTCGAGCCACGCTTTCACCGTCGCATCGAGCGGTTCCTTGGTGAAGGGCTCGACCATCTCCACCACGTCCGCCAGTCGCACGAGGGCTTGCGCGTTGTCGGGGACCAGAAACTTTCGCTTGCCTTTGGCGTCGAATTCGACGTCCCGAAAGAAGTAGTCGACCGCCTCGGCCACATCGATGAACGTTTCGGCGCGCGGCCTCACGTACGGGATCGTCTTCAGCAGAATCGGGTCGTCGGCTTGGACTTCGATCCCGATTTTCGCGAGAAAGGGCACCGTCCAGCGCGCGATGTCCTCATCGGACAGCATCCGAAGATGCTCCGCTTGCACGTGGAGAAACTTCTTCGCGTCGTACCGGCCCGCGGTGGACCCTACATGGTCCCAGCTGAATTTCTCGATTAGCTCTTCGCGCGTGAAGATCTCCTGGTCGCCGTGCGACCAGCCGAGACGCGCCAAGTAGTTGAGGATGGCATCTGGAAGATAGCCCATGTCGCGGTACTCGAGGACGCCGACTGCTGCGTGGCGCTTCGAGAGTTTCTCGCCGTTGGGCGCAAGCACCATCGGCATGTGGGCGAAGGTTGGAACCCGGGCACCGAGCGCTTCGTAGAGAAGGATTTGAGGCGCGGTGTTGATCATGTGGTCGTCGCCGCGGCCGACGAGAGTCACCCCCATCGTCAGGTCGTCGATCACGCAGCCGAAGTTGTACAGGGGCATTCCATCAGGACGCAACAAGATGAAGTCCTGCTGGGTGGAGTTCAGGATGTTGATCTTACCTTTGACCTCGTCGAGCCAGCTAGTGGTGCCCTCGTGCGGGGCACGGAACCGAATCACGTAGCGGGCGTTCGGATCCTCGGGTGCGTCGCTCCGGTCTCGCCAGGGGCTCTCGAACCGGAAGCCGTCCTTGGTGCCGGTCTTTCGATGTGCCTCTCGCGCCGCCGCGATTTCTTCTTTCGTCGCGTAGCAGCGATAAGCGTGGCCCGACTCGATCAGCTTGCCCGCGTACTCAGCGTAGATGTCGAGGCGCTCGCTCTGTATGTAGGGACCGTGACCGCCACCGACTCCGGGGCCTTCGTCCCAGTCGAGGCCGAGCCATCGCATCGACTCGAGCACGACCTGGATGCTCTCCTCGGTGCTGCGCTCCCGGTCGGTGTCCTCGACTCGGAGGATGAACGTGCCCTCATGCTGGCGCGCCCACAGCCAACTGTACAGAGCCGTCCGCACACCACCGATGTGCAGATAGCCTGTGGGTGACGGCGCGAACCGGACGCGGACTTCCGACATGGCCGGAGAGCTACCTGCCGCCCGCGACCGGGTCAAGCGAAGAGCAAGCTAGCTCTGGCCAGCCGGCGTGGAGTTGGCTTGGAGTACACCGCTGTATGAGTCGCGATACGACCACGCCAAGAAGAGCTGCATCGCGATGATGAAGATCGCCATGCCCATTCCGGCCGGATCCAAGAAGATGTGGAACAGCAGGATGTTGACCGTGACGGGAGCCAGCAAGATCAGCCCGAGCGGAAGAAACCGTCCGGTCAGAATCATCAGGCCGGCCAGCACCTCGACCACCTTTACGACGATCATGAAGTATCCGGTCCCCACCAACACACCCATGAACGTGCCACCGGCCTCGCTCATCTCGGGCATCGGAATGAAACTGAAATGGAAGAACCCGTGCAATCCAAACACGGTGAAGATCAAACCCAACAGTACGCGCGCCCCGATTACGGCAAACTTCATGTTACGCTCCTTTTCCCGGCCCTCGGGCTCGTCCCATCGATAGAGCCTTACAGGGCCACGTTAACCCCATGTGCCCGCGACCCCACAATTTCGCGCCCAGATCCCCTTGACCGAGGCTGAATGGCTGCGCAGGCTCCGCCGTTCATGGCAGCGCCCGAGGTCCTGATCGAACGGCTCAACCGCGGCGTTCGCAAGCGTAACGCGCGGTGGAGCTTCGTGCGCGATCAGGCGTTCGGCGACGCACTCACGCTCCGGCGGTTCCGATTGGGCAATGGATTGACCGTCCTGACACTGGTTGACCGTTCGGCTCCCACCGTTAGCTATCACACTTGGTTTCGCGTCGGCTCGCGGCACGAGCGTCCGGGCAAGACTGGGCTCGCCCACCTGTTCGAGCATTTGATGTTCGGCGCAACACGGAACCATCCTCACGGTGACTTCGATCGGTTGATGGAGCGGGCAGGGGCGGAGGCCAACGCGGCGACCTGGACCGATTGGACCTGTTACTACGAGAATGCTCCTCGGGACGCGTTGCCGCTACTCATCGAGCTCGAAGCCGACCGGATGTCCAACCTCGTGCTGCGCGTGCCACAAGTTAATTCCGAAAAGGAAGTGGTCGCCAACGAACGCAAGCTTCGCGTCGACGACGACGTCGAAGGCAAGGCACTCGAGCTCCTCTACGACAAAGCGTTTCGGCATCACCCGTATCGTTGGCCGACCATCGGTTCGATGCAGGACATCCGCGGCTTTACCGTGCGCGATTGCCAAGAGTTCTACCGAACGCACTACGCGCCGAGCAACGCCACCGTCGTTATCGCTGGCGACTTCAGCGAACACAAAGCCCTTTCCCTAGTGCAGAAGCGCTACGGCAGCATTTCCGCGGCCCGTGCGGCCAAGATTCGAAAATCCCCCAAGGAGCCGTCCCAGCGCGCGGAGCGTGTTTTCCAACTCTCCGCACCAACTCCGACCGAAAAGCTCCTCGTTGGGTACCACGCGCCTGCGTTCTCCCACGCGGATACGCCGGCTCTCGTCATCGCGAACGATGTGTTGTTCGGGGGCCTCAGCTCGCGGCTTTACCGGCTGTTCTGTCTCGATGAAGAGATCGCGCTGTCGGTTCGTGGTTCGATCTCGCCCTTCATCGACCCGGGGCTTTTCGAGATGTGGATCTTTCTCCGCGAAGGAAAGCGGAGAGAGGATGCCCTTGCACTTCTCGACCGGGAGATCGCCCGTCTCGGCGCCGAAGGCCCAAGCCCCCTCGAGCTCGAGAAAGCGATCAGCCAGCTCGAGCTGTCGTTTCTGCACAGCATGGAGACGGCCGGCGGCAAGGCCGAGCAGATCGGATTCTACGAGACGGTCGCCAATGATGGCGCCGCGGTGTTCGAGCGCCTCGCAGCCTACCGAAACGTCACCGGCGACGCCGTGCAGCGCGCCGTCACGAAGTACCTTCGTCCTTCTCGCCGCACGCGAGTCGAGATCTTGCGAAACCTGTCATGAGTATTTTCGTCGAGTCGAGTGACGTGTTGCCCCTCGTGGATCTGGAGATCGCGCTTCCCGTGGGGAGCCTTCAGGACCCGGCAGGTCAGGAGGGTCTGGCGCAGCTGACCGGTCACCTCATGCGACGCGGACCTCGCGGACTGTCGCAGGCGCGATTCGAGGACCGGCTAGCGAGTCTCGGATCCCGGGTGTCGGTCGAGGTGTCGATGCGGTCGACCCGTATTCGCGCCACCGTCCTTCGACGCAACCTCGGACCGCTGCTCGGACTCTTGGCCGACATGGTGTGGCAACCGGCGCTTCGTGCGAGCGACTTCGCCAAGCTCAAGCGGCGCGCCCAGGCTGCGCTCGTTGCCCGGCTCGATGACGATCAGACTTTGGGGGCGGTATGTTTCCGCGAAGCACTCTTCGGTGACCATCCGTACGGGCGCGCCTTGGGCGGACATGCGGACAGCCTAGGGCGCATCGGTGTCCAACAGGTCGGGGATTTCTACGAGAGACACATTGCAAAGGGGTCGTTTCTCATCGGCGCTGCGGGCGACGTGACCGAAAGCGAGGTTCGCTCGCTCATCGCGTCCCATTTTCCGAGGACCCGGCGCGCGAAGCGCAACGGCTCGGACGTGCCGGCCACGCGAGTACGCCGCGGCCGCCATGTGGTGATTGTCGACAAGCCCGAGCGCACCCAAACCCAACTGTTCATCGGAACGCTTGGCGCGCGGACGCGCGACCGGAACCTGTTTCCGCTCATCGTTTCGAACACCGCGTTCGGAGGGACGTTCAGCGGCCCACTCATGCAACAGGTGCGCGGGGTTAGAGGCTGGAGCTACGGCGCACACAGTCGATTGCTCCACTCCACGCAACGTGATGCCTGGTACATGTCGACGGCGCCGGCTGCCGAGTACTCGGCCGATTGCGCGGCCCTCCAACTCGATTTGCTCGAGCAGTGGGTCGAGCGGGGGACGAAAAAGGCGGACCTCAGGTTTGCGCAGCGCTACCTGATCAACAGCCATTGCTTCGACCGCGACACGCCGTCCAAGCGGCTCGAGTCCCGACTCGATGTCGAGCTCTTGGACATTCCTCGGAGCTACGTAGACAAGTATGACGGACTGATCGCAAGGGTCACCAGGGAGCAGGCCAACGATGCGACGCGCGCGAGGATATCACCGCGGGACCTCATCATCGTGGTAGTCGCTACCGCGAGCGAGGTAGCCAGCTCCTTCGAGCGGCTGCCCGGCGTGCGATCTCTAGAAGTAGTCCCGTTCGATCGCAACTAGTTGCTGAGGGCGCGTCGGAGCTCGGAGCGGCTCCAGATGCGCGGAACTCGCACTTCGGAGAGCTTTGCGAGGCGCTCGGCTCGCGCGCAAAGTGCCCCATCGGGCTCCGGCAGGATGATGGTCCGGAGGCTCTCGGAGCGGGTGAAGAACTCGACCACGTCCATGGCACGCGCGTCGTGCGTCACCGAGTGAATGACGAGCCCGGCGTACTTGGTATCCTCGTCTTCGAGCTCGCGAACCGCGTCGGCAAGCGAATCGACGCCCGACACCGCAATACCAAAGCTTCGAATCTCGGACTCGATCTCTTCGCGAACCCGGCGCCGCGGCTCAAAAACCAGAACCGGCAGATGCGATGCGGCCGCCTCGCGACGCAGGAGCGCGCGCAACACAGCATTGTGGATCGCGTCCTCTTGATCAGCCGACAATACGGGGAACGCGATCGCGAGACTCACGCCGTTGTTCTTGTCGCGCACGCGACGTACCGAACCGGTCAGACTCATCGTGTCTTCACCTGTTGCGAGATCGATCAACAAGTGCACGAGGTGGCCCGGCCGGAGGTCACGATCGCCCGTGACCATGGCGCCTCCCGCAGAGATGTTCTCGAGTGTGTACTGCCCGACATGGTCGCCCCGTTGAAACAGGACCGCGCGCCCATCGAGGTCTACTCGGTGGTTCGATCGTCTGTCTCGTTCTACCCGGGCATGCCCCATCGCATCTTCAGAGTGCCGAGCCGAGCCCTGAAAAGCTAGTCCACAAGGGGTGATAACCCGATCGAGTACCTGTGATTGCACAGTTCATCTTTGGGGGTTCTCAAAATGCCGAATGATTGTATAATCGCCGAACGGCGAGGACCTCCCTATGATGAACACACGAATACGCGACATTCTCCGCAGAAAGGGCGAAGACGTGTATTCGGTTGGCCCGCTCGCGACGGTCATCGATGCCGTCCACATGATGAACGATCACCACGTTGGTTCCGTGTTGGTCTGCGAAGGTGGCGATCCCGTCGGCGTTTTCTCTGAACGGGACGTTTTGGTTCGCGTCGTCGCCGCACAACGCGACCCTAGGCGGACGCTGGTGCGCGATGTGATGACGACGCGTCTTCATACGGCCACCCCCGACGACACGTTGCTCGACGTGATGCGCTTGATGACCGAGCGCCGCTGCCGCCACGTTCCGGTGATGGAGGGCGGGCGCCTCCTTGGCATGGTATCGATCGGTGACCTCACCAAAGCCACCCAACGCAATCTGCACCAAGAGGTACGAGAGCTGTCGAGCTACATCGGAGGCCCGTACTTGAGCTAACACGCGTTGCGATTCCCCCCCCAAAGCGCAGGAAAGGCCGCCTGCCCCCAAGACAGGTGGAAGACAGGTGGCGTTTTACTAAAGGCGGCGGTCCGTTTCAAAAAGGGCTAATCCTGGCGGTGCCCAGTGCCAGTGACACCTGAATTTCCGTCTGATACAGTGCCGGCCGTATGCCGAGCCTCAAATGGATGGTGCCTCAGGGCCGGCCCCGCGTGTTTGGGATCTACAAGCGGGTGACGTCGATTGGACAGGCGGGGGCCAATGACGTGGTTATCGAGTCGGGCTCGCTCGAGGCGCATCACGCCCAGGTCGTGTTCGACGGACGCGATTTTTCGGTGGCGGTGGTGGACGCAGGGGCCCTCCTGCACGTCAACGGGAAAAAAAAGAAGAAATCGAAGATCTTCCACAACGACAAGCTGACTCTCGGGGACGTCGACCTGGTGTTCTCGCTTTACGACGAGAGCAGTACGTCGCGCGACTCTGAGGCCGACGCCAGTCCTTCTCACACCTCGGAAATCGAGGGCATGATGAAGCTGAGCGACTTCAATCGCCGGCTGCTGGAGATCCGGGAGATCCCCGAGCAGATCGAGACGCTGCTCGATGCCGTGATCGACGTGGTTCACGCGAATAAGGGCTTCGTCATCCTGCTCCGGGATGGCGACCCGCAAATCGCTGCGGCGCGCAACGTCGACCGGGAGACGATTCCGGATGCGGTGACGCAACTCTCGGACAGCATTCTAAAGCGGTGTATCGACACGCGTCAGCCGTTGATCGTCAGCGACGCCGTCAACGATACGATGTTCAACTCGAGCGAGAGCGTGCTCAATTTGCAGCTCAGCTCGGTCATGGTCGCGCCGCTCATCGCGCAGACGCAGCTCCTCGGGTTGATCTACGTCGGCAACGACAACGTGGTGAATCTCTTCGAGCAATCGAGTCTCGAAGTGCTGACGGTGTTTGCGGGCCAGGCTTCGCTCATCTTGCAGAACGCGATTCTACTCAATCAGCTGACGACCGATCGAGATCGCATTGCCGAAGAGCTCGAGGCGCAGAAGTTCGGTGACATCATCGGGAGCTGCCCTAGCCTGCAGGAGGTTTTTCGGCGCGTGGAGAAGGTTGCCCCTGCCGACATCAACGTGCTCATCACGGGTGAAACCGGCACTGGCAAGGAGTTGTTCGCTCGGGAGCTCCATCGACGCTCCAATCGCGCGGAGGGGCCGTTCGTAGTCGTCAACTGCGGCGCGATCCCCGAGAACCTCATGGAGTCGGAGCTGTTCGGTCACGTGCGCGGAGCGTTCACCGGTGCGGTCTCGACCCGACAGGGCAGCTTCGAAGCGGCCGACGGTGGCACGCTTTTCCTCGATGAGATCGGCGAGATGCCGCCGGCGCTCCAGGTCAAGCTCTTGCGCGCACTTCAGGAGCGCGTGATCGTCAAGGTGGGCGACACGAAGCAACAATCGGTAGACATCCGCGTGCTCGCGGCTACGAACGCCGACCTCGAAGCCTCGATCAAGAAGGGAACGTTTCGCGAGGATCTCTACTATCGGCTCAACGTCGTGAACCTTCACCTGCCGCCACTTCGGGAGCGCGGTGACGACGTTGCGATCCTTGCGAAGTTCTTGCTCAACAAGTACACGGCGGAGTTCGGCGCCACGGTCAAGGGGTTCACGCCCAAGGCGCTCGAGGGGATGCAGCGTTACGACTGGCCCGGCAACGTCCGTCAGTTGGAGAACCGGATCAAGAAGGCGATCGTGCTTGCGGACAAGACCTTGATTGGACCCGAGGATCTCGACCTCGGTGGCGACAGCACGCGGTCGGTCGTTCCGCTCACTCAGGCGCGAGAGGACTTCACGCGCCAATACATCCTCGAGGTTCTCGAACGAAACGGTGGTAACCGTACGCGGACGGCCCGCGAGCTCGGAGTCGATCCGCGGACCGTCTTCCGCTACCTAGAGCGCGATCCGGACGCCCCCGGGCCCGGTAGACCTGCCGGGGGCTGACATTAATGTCATAGGTGAGCTCCGAATTTCATGGGATAATGCTGAAAACCCCTAGGGTTTTGGGCTTCGGAACCGCGGCATGGCCTTTGCTTCTAAATTACACCGGATGCTTGTCTTTGCTTCATGTGTGGCGTTGGGCGTCTCTGCCTCGACCAGTGGGTGCATTGCGACCAGCACGATCGAGTTCGAGCCGGTGGAGAACTTTCCCCCCTCGATCATCAGCCAGCCCCTCGCCGATTTCCCATTGAACGAGATTGGCGAGATCAATCTCGATGACCCGGTCGAGTCGCCCGAGATGCCGCTGCAGGTGATCATCCGCGACCCGAACTTCGACCAGACGCTCGACTACCGCATCTTTCTCGATGCTCCTCCGCCGCCCGCAGCCGAGCTTCGAATTCAGGAAGGGCGAGATCGACCCGACGGGCTTCCTCGAACGGCCAAGCGAGTTTTTCATTTCCTATGACGAACTCGACCCCGGCGAATGCCACAAGATCGAGCTGGTTGTGGTCGGGCAAGTTCGCCAGCAACGTCGAGCAGCGCCGCCCCGTCGAGCCCGGGCGACATCGATCAAGCGACCTGGTGGGTCGAAGTGACCGACTCCGACAACCCCATTGCTGTGGGGTGCCGATGAGATCGCGGTGGGTATTGGCGCTCGTTGCCGTCGTCGGATGCAATTTTGGCTCTCCGGAAGCACAGACAATCGACAACTCGTGCGCGAACGACGCGAGCTGCCCGGTGGGGGTGTGTGATGGCAACATCTGCATCGACGACTCGGGGGCTTCCGTAGATGTCGCGATCGAAGTGCTGAGCAGCTCGTCCGACTTGCAGCGTGTGACGCCCGGCGAGCTGGGCGTTTGCCGCGGAGTCGATCTCCGGCCCGAGCACCCGTGACCTCGTCCTTCCCGCGACTCGAGAGGTTGTCGGGTCGGTGCGCTGGGACGGTTTTCGTGTTCCAGCGACGCTCCGTTTCGTTCGCCGGATGGTTGGTGCCGTGGCGCCGCTCGTGCCCGTCGCGATCGAAGTTGACACCTTGCGGGAGTCCGCGGTGGCAGATGGGGAGGACGCCTACGACTTCAGCACAGTGCTGGTCGCCGGGGAGACCTACGATGTGAGCGTGCTGCCGAGCAACGACATGGTGACCACGCCGATGCAGACCACAGCTCCCGCGATTCGCAGCCTCCCGCCGATCTACATGGAGCTTGCCGTCGATGATGGCGATCCCAGTGAGCCATTCCGCTTCGATGTCGCGTTTCCAGCCGGCCTCGCTGATGGCTGCACGGAGAACGTCGACATCGGATGCACTTTGGAGGCCGAAGTCCTCAGTGTGAACGCCGAGGGGGAGCTCGCCGAGGGAGGGTTGCAAGTCCGTGCCATCGAGAAGACGACCGCACGCGTCGTCTCGTCCATTGGCGAGACCGACGAGAACGGTCGCTTTGCGATTCGAATCAGCGACGCTGCGGCCGACTACTTGATTCGCGTGACCTCTAGCGTTGGGACGCGACCCTTCCCAGCGGTGTCCGTCGATCCCAGACGTGGCGTTCGCCGCCGATCCCGATCAAGAAGCGCATCTACATTCCCCGCGTCAATCCCTGTGCAGTTCACAGGCCGAGTACGTGATGAGGGCGACAGCCCGGTGCCAGGCGCGACCGTGCGGTTCCTGTCGACCGGCATCTTTGGCGGGAATGAGCTTGGGCTGGAGGGCTCGTTCAGCGGGTCCGCCACCACAGACGCGGAAGGCGGGTTCGGCGTTGAGCTCCTCCCGGGCTTCTATTCGGTCACGGTCACCCCACCGGAAGACGTCGAGAACACCTGGGGCGTTCTTGCCGCCGAGTCGCTTGTCGGCGGAGAGATCACGGCGACCGAAGCGTTGATCGTTCCCTCGCAAATCGGACTTCGAGGCTGGGTCGCGACGTTCCGCGACGAGGCCGCCGTCGGGGTCACCATCCTTGCTCGCGCCCGCCTGAGCGAAGACTTGGGCGCCAGATCGCAAGAGGCGGTGTCCAACGGCCTAGGCGCCTTCGCGATGAGCGTGGACGTTGGCCTCTACGACATGCACGTGAAGACTTCGTCGGAGACGGGGTTCGCGTGGTTGGTCGAGCCGGAGCTCGTGATGAGCACGGAAGCTGGCGACTCGGTGCGAGGCTATCGACTAGACCCTCCCATTCCCGTACGCGGCGTCATTCGAACCGGCGCGGGCGAGGTAGTACCGCATGCGTTGATTCGCGCTTACGTGCTGACGAGCACTACAGGGGCCGCCAGCCGTCCCATCCAAGTCGCCGAAACCCTCTCAGGCGAAGACGGCAGCTACCGGCTGCTCATTGCGCCGCGTCTCGGCGACGAATGACCATCCACATGACCGCCGCGAGACCGAGCCAACCGGGCCAGTCCCCGAGGCGCGTGTAGAGGGTCTCGCCCTCGAGCATGTGGACGTCGTAGCGTAGGTTCTCGCGAGTGAGCAGCCCGGTTTGGGCGACGACCCGTCCAAGTGGGTCCACGACCGCGCTGATGCCGCTGTTCGTCGCGCGCACCATGTATCGGCGATGCTCGATCGCGCGATACTGTGACAACACCAGATGGATGGCCGGCTCTTGAGTGTCCCCGAACCAGGCGTCGTTCGTGAGATTGATCAGGATGTGTGGCTTGGCCTCGCGTACCATCTTCCGCGTGAAGCGAGTGAGAATGTCCTCGTAACAGACCGGCGTAGAGATGCGCCAGTCGCCGAACGTGATCGGGCGCACGTGGCTCCCGGCGGTGAAGTGCCCGCTGTTGGGAGAGAGCTCGTAGAGAATCGGGAACATGTCGCCGAAGGGGAGGTACTCGCCGAACATCAGTAGGTAGGTCTTGTCATAGGTCGACTCGACGATGCCCTCCTCATCGGCGAGGAAGACGGTGTTGTAGACCTTGCGCTTGCCGTCGACGAGCTCGGTCGACACGCCCCCGAAGAGGACTGGCGTGTCGAGATCTCGCCGGACTCGGCTCGCATCCGTGGGTAACTTGCGAGGCAGTCCGCCGGCAAATGCGGATTCGGGCCATATGAGCAGGTCGAGCTCGCCGGCTTCCTCGAGCTGGCGGCTTTGCTCGAGGTGGCGGCGATGGCCTTCGACCGCCTGGGCGCGTTTCTCGAAGATGCCCATGTTCACCTGCACGATGCCCAGGCGAAGGATGGGAGCCGCTTGCATTTGTGCTTCGACCTGGGTGATCCGCACCGCGCCGTAGATGAGCGTGAGCGCGACTGCAGCGACCGTGAGTCCCCCTACCAGCTTCGGCGCCTCGTGGCGCTGGGCCCGCCACTCCCAGGCTTGGTAGATCGAGAGGTTCACCAATGCCATCACCCACCGTGACGAGCATCGGACCCCCGAGGTCGGCGATCTGAACCAGCGCGGTTTGATGCTGAAGACTGTTGGCAAGATAGGTTGGAAATAGAGACGGGTAGAGCCATTCGATCAGCAACAGCACCGGGATGGCGATCACGCTCGCGCTCCAACCCCGCCGCCGGAGCACTCGGTAGACCAGGCCATAGACGGCAAAGTTGAATCCGAGGTAGGCGGAGAACACCAACCAAAAGAGCGCACTCGCGGCGTACCCATATCCCGAGAACACCTCGAGGAACTCGACGAGCCAGTGGTAGCCACCGGCGCATGTGACGGTTCCGTACAACCACGCGACCGCCAACGTGTGACGCCAAGTGCGCCCGAGGCCGAGCTCCAAGGCGCCCCAAAGCGGAACCAAGCACAACAGCGAAAGCGGCCAGAACCCGAAACCGGCCCAGCCGAGAAAGTAGAGCACCCCGCCGAGGACAGCGAGTCCGTACGCCTGATAGCGAGGTGCCAAGGTCGAGCTTTCCGAAGGGCTCTCGGTCACTGGGCGCTTACTAGCACGCGCTCGGTGGATTCGCGCACGATGTCGAGCAAGCGATCGAGGTCCGCGTCCTCGATGTTGAGTGGCGGCACGACGTAGATGGTGTTGCCGAGCGGCCGAAGGTGGGCCCCGAGCTCGAGCGCTGCGTCGGAGATCTGCCAGCCGACCGTGCCCATGTAGCCGGGAGCTCCGACTTCGAATGCAGCGCACATGCCCAACGAGCGGGGTGTGCGTACACCCGGGACCTCGGTCATGCTTTGGATCCGCGCGGCGAGCTTGGCGGCCTTCGGATGGGCGGATTCGAGAATGTCCTCGTCACGGTAAATCGCGAGGACTTCGCGTGCAACTGCCGCGCCGAGGGGGTTGCCACAGAACGTATGCCCGTGCATGAGCGCGCGGCTCTTGTCACCACGGAAACCATCGTAGATGCGATCGGTGGCTAGCGTGGCAGCGAACGGAAGCGCCCCTCCCGAGAGGCCCTTGGCCGTGCACAGGAGGTCCGGCGTGATGCCCGCGTGGTCGCACCCCCACAACGGCCCCGTTCGGCCCAAGCCGGTGAAGACTTCGTCGGCGATCAGCAATGTGTCGGCGCGTTGGGTTTCCTCACGCAATGCCGCGAGGAGGCCGGCGGGGTAGGTCCGCATTCCCGCCGCGCCCTGAACCATCGGCTCGACGATCACTGCGGCGACTTCGTCCACGCCTTCGCGAAGGAGCGCAAACAGCCGCTCGAACACCGGCTCCCACTGATGGTTCACCGCGTCCGGCGGCCTCCGCACGTCGAAGAGGAGCGGCCGAAAGATGCGGGTGAACTCATCGACGTCGCCCGCACTCATCGCACCGAGGGTGTCGCCGTGATAGCCGCCCGGCAGTGCGAGGAAGCGTCTGCGCTCAGGCCGTCCGTTCTGTTGCCAGTACTGAAACGCGATCTTCAGCGCGACCTCCACCGCAGTCGAGCCATTGTCGCTGTAGAAGACCCGCGTGAGACCCTCCGGGGCGATCGCGACGAGCTCGGCAGCAAGCCGCGAAGCCGGCTCGTGGGTCGCCGCAGCCAGTGTGCTGTGCATCATCCGCTCGGACTGCCGCGCGATCGCCTCCCGAAGGCGCGGATGCCCGTGTCCGAGGTTGTTGCACCACCAGGACCCGCTCGCATCGAGAACGCGGCGCCCATCACCGGTGATCAACCAAGGCCCTTCGGCGCGGTCGACGACCAACAGCGGACGGTTTTGATGATCGTCGCTCGAGGTGTAGGGACGCCACAAGTGGGCGCGATCGAGGGCGATTAAGTCGTCATCGGAGGACATCGAGGGGAACTTTGCGCCAGTGCCAGTGCCAGTGCCAGTGCCAGTGCCAGCGCCAGTGCCAGCGCCAGCGCCAGTGCCAGCGCCAGCGGTTTGTGCCCGCTACTCGGTCGCCCGTCTTCGCCAGACGACCGCCATGGTCACCGCCAGCATGAATCCGAATGCGATGAACGTTCCCCATGCTGCACCGACGCCCCCGAGGCGCGGGATCAAGAGCGCGTCGGCGCCCAAGTTGACCAGGGCCGACGTGACGGCGATGGCGGAGACCGTCTTTGTCTTTCCCCGAGCGAGGAGCGGCGCCTGCCACAAAAACGAGATTCCGAGACATCCCAATCCAGCGGCGAGGATGGGAATCGAGATGATGACATCGGGCGAGGTGCGATAGGACTCCGCTAGGATTGGCGTGTACACCGCGATCAAAGGCAGCAGGACGACGAGCATCGCGACCCATGCTGCGGCTTGAAGGCTCGTTCTTCGGAGGAGCTTTCCGGCTCCTTCGCGATCGCCACGCGCGTAGGCCGAGTAGAACAACGGGGTGAACGACTTGAGGGTCACCAAGTTCACGGTGTTTACGAGCAACGCGAGGCGGTACGAGGCCTCGTAGCGACCGGCCGCGGCGACGCCGCCCCAGAGCGCGACGTATAGACGATCGGCGCTTTGGTATCCCACATAGGCCAGCGCCGCGAGAATCATCGGGAGGGAGAACCGAAGTGGCGTGCGCAGGGAGGCGAGCGACGGCGGGCGCCTTAGCCAACCTCGTCGGGACAAGACCCAGACTGCGGCGATTCCCGCTGCCCCGTGAGCCAACACGAGCCCACCCCAGCGAGCTTCCCACGTCCACCCGAGCAGGAAGAAGAGGGTGATCGCGATGAACGGCCGGGTACCGTCGACGAAGTCCGACCACAGAGACGCGCGCGTCGGCTGACTCTGCGTCTCGTTGATCGACTGCGCCATCATTCGACCGGTCGAGAACGTCGCCGCGACGATCACCCCGGCGATTGCCCAGCGGGGGATCGCTTCGACTCCGAGCACGAAGAACGAATCGGGCAGGACGAAGATGGCGAGCGTGGTCAGCCCTCCGACGATCAACGACAGACCGAGGATGCCGCCGAGATCGCCGCCTAGCTCGGGCCGCTGCTTCTTGTGGAGGTACACCAGAATGTACTGTTGCGGTGCCAGCGTGACGGTGGCGGTCGCAAACCCGAAGACGACGCCCTCCAGAATCGCGAAGCGACCGTAGTCCGCCTGGTCGAGCAGATGGGTCCACAGCAGGTGCGCCAGATGGACCAGGCCCCCCATGGCGCTGGCCACCGTGTAGATGATGACGTTTCGTCGGAACGTCTTGCTTTTGGCCGTCGCGTCCAGAGGGAGTGGGTAGTCCAGCTACGGGGCCGGTGCCAGCTCGCCTCGTTGCTGTTCGGCGACTCGGCGTGCCGAACGAGAGCGATTGGGCTAGTTGGTGACCCGGTGGCCTTCCCGAAGATCATTCATCAGACCTGGAAGGACGAGCAGGTCCCCCCGTCCCTCGCTCCGTATCAGGAGAGCTGGAAGCGCCTCCATCCGGATTGGGAGTACCGCCTCTGGACCGATGCCGACAACGACGCTCTGGTGGAAGACGAGTTTCCTTCGCTGCTCGATCTCTATCGGTCGCTGCCGCGGGCCATTCACCGCGCGGATTTCGCCCGCATTCTCTACCTATGGCGTTTCGGCGGCCTCTACGTTGACCTCGACATTGCGGCGCTCCGGCCCGCCGACGAGCTCCTCGATGGACACGATTGCCTGCTGGGCACTGAACCGAAACTCCATGCGGAGCGGCTTCGGGGCGTCGATCAGGTCGTGTGCAACGCGGCGATGGCGTCCGAGCCGGGTCACCCGTTTTGGGAGAAGATGATCGGGGAGATCAGAGAGCGATCGACCCAGGGTCGCGAGGACCCGGTATGGATGACGGGGCCGCTGTGCTTGCAAGCTGCGTACGAGGCTCACGGCGAGGGACTTGGGGTGGAGCTGTGGGACCCGGACGTCTTCTTTCCGCTACCGGACCTCGGCAGCAGCTCGCTTCGACTCAGCCGGTCGGAGCGTCGACACTACGAGCGCATGGTGAGCTCGGGTTGCTACCCGCGCAAAAGCGTTGGCGTCCATCATTGGGCCCACACTTGGATCCCCATGAACTCTGTGCGGCAGCGCGCGCGTAAGGTCGCAAGTGCCTTCAGGGGAGCGAATTCGGTTCTGCGTGGCCAGGTGACCGCCGACGAGCTGTTGCGGCCGCAGCGGTACGGCATCGAGTTTCCGGAGGACCGGTTCTCGCCTCGTAAATCGCAGCACGCGGAATACGTCAGGACGCGCGATGCGGGTCGCGAAGCCTCGGCTCGATCGACGCTCGCGATCGGTGTGCTGATTCACAATCGCATCGATCTTGCTCGCCTGTTACGGGCACGGCTCGAAGCGCTGGCAGGCCTCTTTCGGGAGGCTCGCATCTACATCCTCGGGGAGGATTCGACGGACGGAACCGAAGAGGTGCTGCGTGACTGGGCTCGTGAAGCGCCGGAGCTCGTTCGTTGCGTTCCGCCGGTGACGACGTCGCAGCGAGGAGTCCCACGAATCGCCACGCTGCGAAACGCACTGCTAGAAGCCATCGAAGCGGACGCTCCGACCGATTTCATCGCGATGTTCGATGGAGACTTGGAGGGTCCCATCAGTCTCGACGGCGCCGCCCACACGGTCGCGTTGTTGGACGGCGACAGCGAGCTATCCGCCGTCGCTGCGTTTGGGGTCAACAACTGGGTGGGCCTCGATGCCACCCTGCCGTTCCTAGGCTACAGCTACTACGACCCACTTGCCTTCCGCCAGCAGCGTTGGGAACGTACGTCATCGGACGCCGCGATCCGATGGAGTCTGCGCAATGTAAGACGTGGCGACCCCTTGATCATGGTGAAGAGCGCCTTTGCCGGATTCGCGATTTACCGAACTAGCGTGATCCGGGGACTCCGCTACGAGGTCGATGGCAAAGACTGCGAGCATGTAGGCTTTCACCGTGCGTTGGTCGAGCGTGGCGGTCGCCTCGGCATCAATCCCGCGATGCTTTTGCTCGCCGGTAAACAGGGACACCACCAGGCCTTTCACGCTTCGGGGTCCTTGGGGGAATCATGACCATGAATCTGGGTGTCCTCGATCGATACGCGCGGTTTCTCGGCAAGCGCCACCCGAGCGTGGCCCTTGCGTTCGAGCACATCGTCGACAAGAAGAGCCCCGTCATCGTCGAGCTCGGCTCTTCCCGCAGCTATGTCAGCGGCGGCAACGCAGGCTGCATGGACGACGATCCGAAGTACTGGGACCCCTGCCGACCCGACCGTTGGGACTGGGGTGCGGGGATTTTCAGTCGCGTCTGCGCGGAGATCATCGCCGGCAGCGACGCTTCCCTTCATTCGGTCGATCCTTCCCCCAAAGCCATGCGCATCGCAAGCACGATCACCGGCGGCATCGGTGCAAACATCTCGTTTCACCAAACGACTTCCACCGAGTTTCTACGTTCACTCAGCGAACCGATCGATTTGCTCTACATGGACCACCATGAAACCTGTGAAGAAGGCGCGGTGCTCCATCGAAGCGATTCCGAGCTCATCGTTGAGCAGGGGATTTTGGCGCTGGACGGGGTGATCCTGATCGACGACGTTCACGTGCACGGACCGGTACGCGAGGGCGCGACGGCACTGCTACGCGAAGTCGCCGGGAAGGACGAGCTGCACTTCGGGAAGGGGAAGTACTCGATTCCTTACCTGCGCGAAAAGGGCTTCCGGATTCTTTTCGAGGGCTATCAGGTCGTGATGGGGCGCTAGTCCGGGGTCAAGCGGGTCCGACGAGCACTTCGCGGCGGCCGCCGGCTTTGGAGCTGGGGGGTCCGACGACTCCCTCTTGCTCCATGCGCTCCACGAGCTTTGCGGCCTTGTTGTAGCCGACGCTCAACTGCCGTTGCACGTGACTGATCGAGCAGTAGCCCGCGTTGGCGACCACGGCGACTGCCTTGTCGTAGAGTGGGTCGTCGCTTTCACCTCCGAAGCCCTCGTCGTCGCGCGGTTTCAGAATCTCGTGCTGGTACTCGGGCTCGCCTTGTTCGCGCAGGAAGTCGCACACCGCCTTCACCTCCTCTTCGCTGATGTACGCGGCGTGCACGCGCTGAAGATCGCTCGCTCCGGGCGGGATCATCAGCATATCGCCCATTCCAAGTAGATGTTCGGCACCGGAGCGGCCCAGGATGGTCATCGAGTCCTGGCGCTGCGGGACCTTGAACGCGATGCGGGCGGGGAAGTTGGCCTTGATCATGCCGGTGATGACATCGACGCTCGGACGCTGCGTCGCGAGGATGACGTGGATGCCGGCGGCTCGCGCCTTTTGTGCGAGCCGGGCGATGCAGGCCTCCACATCTTTGGCCGCGACCATCATCAGGTCGGCAAACTCATCGACGACGACCACCACGAAGGGCAGCTTCTCCGGCTCGAAATGTTCGGCATCGGGTGCTTCGCCATCGGCCGGGTCGAGCAGAACCTCCTGCCCGTTCGCATCCTGCGCGCTGACTTTGCCCTTGCGCCTCGGCATGAACTTCTCCACGGCAAGCTCGCCCGCCAGCACGCGATCGACGCGCCTGTTGTAGGTATCGATGCTGCGGGCGCCGGTGTCCGCGAACATCTGGTAGCGGCGCTCCATCTCGTCGACGGCCCAGCGTAGCGCGAGCGAGGCCTTCTTCATGTCGGTCACGACGGGCAGCAACATGTGGGGGATGCCGTCAAAGACCTGTAGCTCGACGACCTTCGGGTCGATCATCAGCATCCGGACCTCTTCCGGCGTCTTCTTGGCGAGGATCGACGTCAGCATGACACTGAGCGCGACGCTCTTGCCGGACCCGGTCGCGCCGGCGACGAGTAAGTGTGGCATCCGCGCCAGGTCCGCGTAGACGGGCTGCCCAGCGATGTCCTTGCCCAGCGCCATCGGAAGCGATCCACTGTGTTTCTCCCAGCGGCGGTCATCTACGATCTCGCGCAGGTGAACCGTCTGCCGAATGTCGTTCGGCAGCTCGAATCCGACGCGCGCCTTGCCTGCAATTGGCGCGACGATGCGAACCTTCTGGGCTGCCAACGCCATGGCGAGGTCGTCTGCGAGGCCTGCGATCTTGGAGACCTTCGTGCCGCTTTGAGGCTCGAACTCGTACATCGTCACGACCGGCCCGGGATGGATCTCGTCGACGCGACCCCGTACGCCGTACGCCGCAAGCTTCTCGGTGAGCAGCTCGGCATTCTCTCGCAGGGCTTCGGCGTCGACGTGAATCACCGAAGAATCCGGTTCATCGAGAAGGCTGTTGGGAGGCAGACGGAAATCCCGGTGGTCCCGCTTCAGGCGCGTCGAGATCTCCAGCGGCTTTTGCTTGGTTTCCTTCGGTGCGACGATCGTCGGCCCCGTTGCTCCCTCTGGCTTCGACCGTTGCACCATCGGTTCGGGCGCCGGCACGATCACCGTTGCGCGGGACGGCGTCTCGGGGTCTTCGTCGTCATCGAGGTGTACGCCCATGATCCGGGGCTGGCTCGCCCGGATCTCTTCCTCGTGGAGCTCCCGCGCCTCCGCCCACGCTTCACGCAGCGCGAGGAACAGACTCTGAATCTTCGCCCATGCGGCGTGGCCCACGCGCGCGAACGCCTGAGCCGCCTCTTCGAGGGTCCAAGGCGTCCTCAGGATGACGGCGGTCCCAAGAATCGCGAAACCGATGATCACCGTTCCATAGAAGCCAAGCAGGGAGCGAAGAACCTCGCCGAGGAGCTCTCCGACCGCTCCGCCGGGCGACGCCCCCCAGACCGCTTGCGGCTCGACCAGCAAATGTCCGAGCGCGGCGCCGATGACGACGAGCACGAGCGTGGACGCCATGGTGGCCAACCCGAGCATCGCCGAGCGCCTGCGGAACAAGCGATAGGTGAGCAGCCCACCCTCGAACGGCAGGAACCAAGCCACCAGTCCAAACGCGAGCATCAACGCTCGGGCGAACCGGTGACCGACCGGGCCCACCAGGTTCGCGCTCCCGTTTCGCGCGTCGTACGAGACCAAAGAGAGGGTCAGCAGTACGGTTGCGGTCAAGGTCAGGATCGCAAGGACGTCCTGCCGCCTGCCCTCCGGCGCTACCAGGTCGCCCGAAGAGGTGGTTTCATGTGCGCTCAAGTAAGCGGTCTCCTACCCAAGGGAGGCTATGCGCGCTGCCCTCGATTGGTCAAGAAATCACGGGTCCTAGACGTTCTTGATTGCGCGGCCGAATCCTCTATTATCTTGCCGGGTTGCATGCCCACGGGGGATGGTTCCGCAGGTCGGATGGGCAAGTGGGATGAGTAGGACGTCGAAGAACATCATTCTTTGCTCGGTCGTTCACGCCATGCTGGGCGTGTTGCTGCTCGGCTGTCAGGTCGATAGCGACGATGTCCAACAATGGAAGGGGACGGTCAAAGGGCCGACCCGGCTCGTTGCTGTGATCGGAAGCGACCGGTACCCCAACGAGCTCCGGACGGAAGCGGCGGTCGCGATCGTCGAGATGGACCGCAGCGACGTGGACGCGTTGGCCATTCTCAAGGGCGCGCTCGATGACCTTCGCCGTGAGGACCCGGCGGCTAGCGAGATGATTGTAGGCGGGATGATCCCGCGCCTCAAAGCATTGTTGTCCGAGGAGCCGAACGAAGACGACGAGCCTCCGGACCCCGCGCAGGTGCGCGCCAAGGATGCTGCGTACATGGTGATCCCATACGCGCCCGAGGACTCCAGGGAGTCCCTCATCCGATCTGTCGTGGGCTGGTACGCCGCAGACTTCGAGGGCCGCAGCCTCGCCGGGGACTACAGTGCGGAGCAGGTGACGCGCGCGCTCGGAGCGGAGGCGGCCGGCCTGCTCGTTGACGCGCTCCACGAGAAGATGCCTCCGCAAGCGATGATCAAAATCGCTGAGATTATCGGAGAAGACGGCGATCCACAGACAAAGGAGCGCGCCGGGAAGCGGCTCGTCGCGGTCGAGAAAGACATGGAGAGGGCCGCGTTCGTCGAGTGGCTCGCCGCCCAGATCCGCGCGTCCATCGAAGCGTCGGGGGAGACGGCGGACGCCAAACGCGTCACCGCGCTGGCACTCTACAATCGTGAGAAGTACATCAACCAAGGTGCGCTCCCGGCGATGCGGTACCTTGGCGATCAAGCTGAGGTCGCGACACGCTTGCTGGCCATTGCCGACACCAAGCCGGGAGCGAACGACACAAAGGCCTGGGTCGAGCGCCTCAACGCCCGCAGAGCCACTGCGCTCAAGGCGCTCGAGGGGCACGTGACTCGCGCCCACCTCAACCGCCTTCTTTCGATCGCGCTCGATTCGAGCAACCCGATCGAGGTCCGTGACTACGCGTTCGATCGCGTTGGCGACATCCGCAGCCGCAAGGCGATCCCGCGGCTTTGGGCGCTGGTGGAGCGCACGGGATGCGCAGGAAGTTCGTGCTCCGCGTCCGACAAGCTGGCGAAGCGTTTGCGATGGCGAGCCGGCGAGCTGGTGCTGTCCCTCGGTGGGCCGTCGACCATCGAGTCGTTTTCGCAACGATTACCGGACGCTGCAGGGATCCAGTACGAGCCTGAAGAGCTCGAAGGCTACGCCACGCGGATGAGTCAGATGACACCTCCACCTACATCCACCGTCATGGCGCTGCTTGATTCGCAACAGTGGTGGAATCGTGTGGTCGGATTGCGCTATCTTGAACGTAGAGGTGGGGCGGCAGACATTCCTGCCATGAAGCGACTGAGGTCGGATGAGGGCGAAGTTTCGGGAGAAGGTTGGTCGGAGCTGAACCCGCCGGTGAAGACGGTGGGCCAGGTTGCGGACGCGGCCATCAAGGCGCTTCGGACGCGCGAGCAGGGTGACAACAAGTGAGTACTCGAACCGATGGGTGATCAAGGCGACAGAAAAACGGTGCGCGCATTTCAGTGCCGCGACTATCTCTTCGAGATCTTCGATCGCATGAGCTCTGAGAGCGAGTGCTCCGTTGACTATCTCATCAATGAGGCGATGCGAGAGTACGCGCGTGCTCGTGAGCAGACCGTTGCAGCCGTTGATGCGCAAGAGCTCGTGGGGTCCGCCGCCGTCGGTGCGGCGCCCCTGAGTGCGCAACCCATGGAAGCCCGACCGGCTCCGATGCTCACTCCGGTACCCTCACGTCGCCCAACCGCGCAGCCGCGTGTTACCGCGCCGCCACCGCTTCCTGGACGCCGCCCCTCCGATGCCGTGGGTCGCCGAGTCCTGGTGGTTCAGTTCAACGACCAAACCTTTCCGGTCGAAAAAGACGAGTTCATCATTGGGCGTGGCGCGCGAAGCGCGGACCTCGCAATTCGCGATGGAAACATTTCGAGAAGGCATGCGGCAGTCGTGTTTCACGACGGCGTGTACTTCATGAAAGACTTGGGCAGCACGAATGGAATCGAGTTCGCAGGTCAACGTGTCGAATCCAAGCGCATTGAAGAAGGCGACGTCTACCGCATCTGCGATTACGAGCTTCGCTTCACGTATCAATGAGCGACGTTGGGCGCGCGCCGCGTGCCTCGTTCTGATCGGGCTCGTCTGCACTTTTGCAGGCGCCTCTGGGCGAGCGGACGAGGCGGCTTCCCGCGCGCAAACCGCCCGGCTTCAGGACAGGCTCGGCCGGCTCGAGGCTCGGGAAGACGCGGTGTACGCCAAGGGTGCGCTCGAGCAGGCACGTCGGGCATTGCAGGCGTCGTCGGGGTCCCTCGAAGACGCCCAGGCGGTTTCTCGGATGCAGCAGATCGCTCGGGCCGCAATGGTCCTGGCCGAGCGGCAGCTCGCGCGTCGCCGGGCGCAGGCCGAGCTGTTTGCGACGCAGCGGCGTCTTACCGCTACGCGGGAGCGGGCCACCGCACAGCGGCGCGCGCTCGAAGCGCTGATGAGAGATAGGGCTTCGCTTGCGCGTGGGGGAGCACCACCGTGACGTGGCGCGCGGTCTTGATCCTGTGGTGCGTGGCGGGGCTGGCGTGTGCAGCCCAGCAAACTCCGGGGACGTTTGACTCGTTCTTTGCGTCGCCAGCGGCGGACCTCGCTCGCGAGCACGCACCAGACCTCTACGAGCAAGCGCGGACCGCTTGGACCGCCGCCGAGGGCGCACAGCGACACAAAGACGGCGCGGCGGCGGACGACCAGCGCACCGAGTCGCGACTCTGGTTGACGGCGGCGGTGGCCGAAGCCGAACGCGTGCAGTTGGACCGGCGCCGCGCCGAGCTACAGCGCGAAGAGGAGCGCTGGGCCAAACAGCTCGCCCGCGACCAGCAAGCCTCTGCGGTCGTGGCTCGCGATATCTCTCGCTACGAAGCGAGAGCGGTTGCCCTCCACGAAGCGGAGCGGTTGTCCGCGTTGAGCGAACGCCCCACCCTGAACGATGCCACACTCGACGCAATCTTGACGCGTGTGCGGCTGAATCTCGCCCTCGCGGAGGCTCTTGGTGCCAGTGACGAGCAGCTCCAGCCGTTGCGTGAGCGCGCCGAGGTCACGGCGCGCCGCCGTCCGCATTCTGCGAAGGCTGCGGAGGCGCTCTTATGGAAGACCGAGGCGTTGATCGGGCAGATGCGCGCCCAATGGCCCGAGCCCCGGCCCGGCGCCTCGATCGAGCTCGTCGAGACCGCGTTGGCCACTGGGTTCGCGGCCGATCGCATGGGCAGCGGCGTGCTGATCCGCTCCGAGCGCTTCTTCACCTCCAACGGGAACGTGTCGAACGCCACGGTCAAGCGTTTCCATGGACTATTGGCGGCGTTTCCTCACGGCCCCGTGGCCTGCCAGGTTGCGGTCCCCGAGCTTGCGGGCCGCGTGTGGGCACATCGCGTCGCACGGCTGGTCGAGCGGCTCCGTCGAATGGATGATCCAGGACGAGTGTCCACCGGGATGGTCGTCACACGGTCGCTCAGCGCGGGCGCGGTGCAATGCACCTTTGCCGCCTATCGCGGGCTCTGAACAGGTTCGCGCGTCAGTCGAGCGTGCGGAACGACTGTTGGGCGGCGGCTTTGGTACGGTCGGGGCTTGGAACGTATTTGGGCGGGGGCGGGAGCTCGGTCACCGAGATCCGCGTTAGGCTACTGCCCACTTCGAGTATCGATACGTCGACCTTCGTGGGGTTGACCTCCGCGCCGCGGACGCTCGCCCGCTTGTAGACCGCACCCTTGCCCCGGCGTTCCACGCTGCCCGTGATCATCATCGGCCCGAAGTACGCCAGCACTTTTTCGATCGGGGCTTGGATTCGATACACATGGTGGAGCCCTTCGTCGCGGGAGAGCTTCGCGCCGCGAGGAAGCCGGATCCCCGCGATGTACTCGTCCGAGGGGAGCAGCTTCCCCTGCGCGTCATAGTACCTAACGACCGGCTCCTGCTTCGGGGCGTCGGCGCTGGTCTTCTGCGCCGGGGCTTCATCGTGCACGGTCTGAGCGCGGCGTTCGGGCTCCGAGGTGCAACTGGCGAGTGCCGCCCACAAAGCCAGGATGAACAGGGGAGATCTGAGCCTCGGGCTCGGATCAAGTGTCTTCGCGCCGGTCATTCGAGCGTGTCCGCCATGCCCGAAACCACGGTGAAGTTGTCAGGGGCGGTGATCCCCTCCTCGAGGATGTTGATCGCCAGGCCCCCGGTGGTGACCCCCGATCCGCTGAGGTGACCCATCAGTTGGAACTGCCGCCCGCTCGTCGAGTACGGCATGGCCAGAGTCGAAGACGTGCCGGTGAATGGGTCGGTGACGTCGACGCTTTGCGTCGTCGTGCACACCGGGAGTTGAACGACCTGTAGGCCGACGAGCAGGGCGTTCTCCAGCTCCGGGAGGTCGGTTGAGTCGAGCACGGTGGTGGCGTTGCCGAGGATGTCTTCGAGAAGCGGCACCAGGTCTCCTTCGCTCGTCGGGTCATCCAGGTAATGGACGCCGAAGATCCGGCTGCCGCCGAACGGGCAGGCGTCGATTGCGGTCCCGCCGCCCGCCTTGAAGGTGCCCCAAAAGACCTGGCCGTCGAAGAGCTCGACCGGGCCGGTCACCTGTTCGCCCGGGTCGAGCTCGACCTCCCAGTTGAGCCGTCCGTCGAGGTCGGTGATGAAGCCGTCGGAGTCGAAGGTGAGCTTCTCGGTGATCGACACCACGCGGTTGACTGCCGTCGCATCGTCGAGCACATCGATGTTGCCTGTCCCCACGAGAATCACGACTTCGCCCGCAGGGTTGATGGTGAGCGCCGGTGGGTAATAGGTCGGTTCGGCGGCATCGAAGGCTTCGGCGTAGTACAGGTCGTGGAGCGCCTCGGCTCCCCAGTCGTCAGGATCAGGCGAGGACATGTCGATGCGCCAGAGCACGCCGTCCGCGTCGACGGTGTAGGCGACGCTTCCCACGGTGCCCGTATCCCCTCGGAAGACCGAGACCGCGCCGTTCAGCGGCGCCGGGAACGTGTCCTCGCCGAGCTTCTGGATCACCGAGCCCGTCGCGACGTCGATGAAGTAGAGGACTCTGCCGTGTTGAACCGCTGGCGGAACAGAGGCCGTGCCTCGCCAACAACGGCGGTCGGCACGCGGAGTGATGCTGGTGCCCGTCGCGGTGTCCATTCCCTCGGGGAGCTCGGTTCCGGAGGCGATCGTGCACGCGCCGGCCCCCCCTACGCCCTGCCCGCCCGGAACGATGATGACGCCGTGAGACTGTCTGGGCTTGAACACGATGGGTCCACCCGAGCCCCCCAGGGGAGTCGGATCGCTATCTTCGAGGAAGATCTGAGCCGCGGTGGGCTGCCCGTAGGTGTCGCCGAGATTGGCGTCGGTGAACTGCCACAAGAACTCGGGTTTGCAGGGATTGGTGACGTCGAGAGCCACGATACCGTTGCCCCCGTTTCGGAAGCTCAGGAAGAGGACGGTGCGCCAGACGTTGGTTTGCCCCGCCGGAGAGTCGACCGTCGCGCCGCCCCCGTCGGTCCCTGCGAAAGCGCGTACGTCGTAGAGGTCGCGAACCATGATGCTCCCGTCGGCGAACCACTGCTTGCTGCCTCCCGACAGTAGGTCGTCGAGGTCATCGAGGAACATCGGTGGGATGAAACCCCAGAGCTCGGTGCCGGCGTCCTTGTTGCTGGCGCACGAAAACTCATCGAGGTTGTTGCCGACGGTGAACTCGGTGGAGCCGTGGTCGTCGGTCAAGAATGCGTGGATGACGCCGTCGTTCGTCGCCGCGTAGATCACGCGCGGACGACGGCTCAGCGCCCAGCCGTCGGAAGAGAGGTCTTCGAGTGGGTCGGGGCTCTCCTGATGCCCAAGTCCCAGGCGCCAGTCGTTGTAAGAGCTGTCCTCGAGGTCGTCGACCAAGGGCCCGACGATCGCGGGCGTAGAGTGATAGATGTCGCCAAGGCGCTGGTCTTCGCGGCCACTGCCGATCACGCCGTGCACCCAGTCGACGACGGTGTCGCGCTGGGCGGTGTCGACACTGCCCACGCCGAAGAAGTACTCCGGCGACACGGCCTTGCTGAACTCGCCGATGGGCACCCTCTCGATCTCGACCCCGGCGGTCGGTACATCAATGCCGGGGTTAGCGAGCGAAGTCAGTCTCAGCCTCCCGTTGCCTACCAGATGCCCGTTGATATCCGCGGGATTGGTCGGGAGCACGGTCCAGAGGTTCCTAGAGAACGCGCCTCCGAAAGTGACCGCCGCAGGGGGGTCCGACCCAAAGGGCTCGACGTCTCCCGGCGCCGAGGCTTGTGCGTTGAGGAGCAAATGGAAGCGGTCGGAGTCCACGACGTCTTGGGCGACCGGGATCCCTGCGACGCACTCGATACGCCGGCGCTCCAAGACACCGTCCCATGGGTCCGCTGCGTCCAACGATGCGTTGAACCCCGAGATGAATTGGGCTTGAACGAGTCCGGGCGCAAGACCCGTGGCTACCGGAGAAGTTCGGCTCGTGGCGCCCGGGTTCTGCTCGTTGAGGGCCGTGCTCAACGCGGTCACGAGCTCGGCGCGGTCAGCGACGAAGAAGGCCTGATCGGTGTCCCCTACCGCGGCGATGTCGTTGAGGAGATTTTCGACGGCGGTGACCTGCGCCGGGGTGCCGTCCAAGGCAAAACCGATGACGTAGAACTTGTCGAGCTCTCCGGCAGCGATCATCGCGGACACGGTGTCGGCCACCTGTTCGTAGGGGCACCCGGTCGCGCCCACGGGCTGACCCAGCAGCTCACAGTTCACGGGGGGGCCACGCATGTCGCCGTTGGGGAAGCCGTCGGTGATCAGCACGGCGCTCCGCGAGCGGCAGCCGTAATAGGGGTCGCCCGGTCCCGGGTCGACCGTCTTTGCAATGATGTCCGCGTCGTTTTGAAGGAAGGACTGCAGGTCGGTGACTAGAGCGGCCGTCGGCGTCGAACCAAAGGGGCGTAGGGGGTTCTTCCCGAGCCCGATATCACCGAGAACGGTCGCTTGAATCGAGGCGTTGGTGGAGGTCATCGCTGCCGTGCTGTCTCCGCCAACACTCACCAAGCCGCCTTCGGTCGCGATGCTCGACCGCGCCCCGCTGTTGAGCATGTAAACCGCGCCCAGGGCTCCCGGGAACGTATACGGCTTGTCACCCGCATAGGAGTACATTCCCTCTGTAGCGAGCGAGTCAGCCGGGAAGGGAGCGGTTTGGAAGGTGGACTGAAGGACGAGTGGGGGCCTGTCGGTCAGCGTGCCGATCGAGTCGAACGTCATCAGCCCGAACTTGATGCGCTCGAGGTAGATATCGAGCACTCCGTTGCCGCTCTGCGACCCGGCGTACGCCGGGATCTCCTGAGGCAACTGAATGTGCGGAAGGAAGTACCCCTCGTCGTACTGCCCCGTGTAGATGCCACCGATTCGGGTGTCGCTGTTGCATTCGTACGGAGAGAACTCGCCGGTGAGCGCCTGCGCGACAACAGACCAGCGGTTCTGTTCATACGTGCCCGCGCTACACACCGGAAGGCACTCGAGGCATGCCGGGGTCGAGCAGATGCAGTCGGGCTTGCGCTCCATCGACCCCGACGTGTCGACCAAAAGTACGAAGTGCGGTCGAATGTTGCGAATGTCGGGTTCTTGTGCGGAGACGTCCGCGCTCATGCCGACAGAAGCCAGGAGCAAGCAAGTCAAAGCAAAGTAAAGCCAAAATCTCATAGTGCCCCCGTCATGAAAGGACCGCTGACGATGTACGCGCGCATGTCTGCGCCGGTCTCGTGGGCCTGGCGGCCATGGTCTTCGGCGTGTTCGATGTCGGTTGCCGCGCCGGTCTTCAGCCGCGCACGGCCGCGGGCGGTCATGGTCGTGCGCATGTACTTGAACTTGGTGCCGCCGTGGGCGGCTGCGCCCGGAGCGAGCTTGCTCACGATATGCTCGTCGTAGATGTCGATGACCACGAGGGGCGTGTGTGCGGAGGCCGCGCCGAACGAGGCGTCCGCGTCCATGGGCAGATTCTGGAACAGGCCCGGAGTGACCCCCCCATCCTGTGAGAGCAGAGCCTCGAAGTGTTCGGGATAGAGCCGGTAGGCTTGGCGACCGTTGGCTAGCGGCGGCTCCGGGTAACAGCCGGTAGTGGCAGTGCAGGGGGGGAATGCGACGCCTTCCGTGGTCCCCGGCGTCAGCATGAGGTCCCGGACCGTCGAAGGACCAAAGATGTCGAACCACTCGAGGGCGCCGATCAAGCCCGCCCGGGCCACATACCGCGTCTGCATGTGTTGTCGGGCAAAGCCCGCGCCTCTCACTTCGTGTGAGACCGTATTCGCGGCGTACACGGCGCTTGCAGTGCCCACCATGATGATCATCAGAACGATGAAGAGTGCCGCGCCTTCCTGCTTTCGAGCATGTTTCATCAGAGGTTCCTCCGCGCCACGTTCATCACCGGGATCTCGATGCGCATCTGCCGGACCCGCGCGGAGCCGGTTTGGCCATCGTCTACTTCGAAGCGCGTTCCCGCATCGCTCACCGCGCCGTAGGTGACGGTCGGATCCTCGAGCGGGCTGCGGATGCCCAGCTCGATGATCACTGCCCGGACCTGTTGTGGGTTGGCGTTGACATCGCTTTCGGCGGATGAACCGGTGGACGGATCCAGGGTTGGCGCCGCAGTGCCGGAGGTCGTGTCGAGTAGGAAGCTTACCTGGAAGTTGGTGACGAACTCGGCGACCACCTGGGTGGAGTTGAGCCTCACGGACCCGTCCCTCGAGTCGAGGGAACGGCGGACCAGGACACGGTTCGGCGCCTCGAAGCTGCTCGCGCCCGCATCTCTGAGCGAGAGCGCCGGGTTGCCTGGCGAGGTGTCGATGAAGAAAACGCCTTCCCAATCCATGAAGTCTGCGCCCACTTCCGAGGCGTCGAAGGGGTCGACGATCGCGTACTCGACCCATTGTAGAGGCGCGATGGTTCGCACCTCGGCTGCCCCTGGGAGGCACGCCGTGCCGATCGGAAGGACGGGTTCGATCTTGATCCGGACTTCGTCTTGGGTGTTGCCTTCCTTCCCGAACACCGAGCGAAAGAAGTGTCTCCCCTGGGGCGTCTCGATGTGCAGAACCGAGCCGGTCTGAAAGGCTCGCGCTCCCTTCTGAGCGATGCCCTTCCAACTCGCGGTCTCGCCGCTCCAAGCGCTGTCCCAGTCAAGGGCGCCGGTGAGATACTTGGGCGCCGCTCCGCTCGTGAAGGGCTCGGCGACCTGGCCCCACGAGAACGTGCGGCGATACGCCTGGTTCCCCGTTTGCAAAACGATGATGTCGCCACCGATGCTCGCGGAATGGACCAGCAGTTGGTCGCTCAGGTACAGGCTGGTCAGAATACGCAGTCGGTCCGCGTGGACGTTGCTGTTGAGGCTGTTCGGGTCGAGGACGTTCAGGTCCTCGTCCGCGTAGTACTGGAAGGCGCCCATGGGGCCCGTGCCACCGCCGAGCTGCGGAAGAGTCGGGGCGACGGTATCGCACGTACGCTCGAGGCCGGCGTTGGGCGAGCCGTAGAGACCCGCGCGCGAGATGTCTCTGCGAAGCTCCATGATCGCGACCCGCGACGTGCCCTGCGCGATCGCCACGCGTTGCTCCTCGTAGAACTGCCTGCTCATCGCCGAACCGAGGCTGTACACGGAGGTGATGACGGTGAGGCCGACGACCATGGCGACCATCAACTCGATGAGTGTGAATCCGCTCTTTCTCACCCCTAGTCCCTCCTCAGCCACGTGACCACCGTCGAGGCGAAGACCACGTCTACGTTCGGGGCGGTGTCGAGGCTCCAACCGTCGGCGGTCGAAGCGTCGCAGGCGGCTGTTCGAAAATCGCTTCCCGACACCCAGTCGGGGTGTGTCGCGGTCCCGGTCAGATAGCCCGCGCGGTACCAAAACGTGCGAACGTCGACCCGGGCGGAGGTCCCCTGCCTGAGCCAACTCAACCTCAAGTTGGTGCAGTACTTGATCTCCGAGGCTGTGTCGGTGTCCTGGCCGAAGTAGTCGAATGCGTAGTGTTCGTAGGTATCTGCGGGTGTTGGTCTGAACCAATCCGTGGCCCCCACGGTCCCTGCCAGCCCGGACAGGTAGGCGGTGCCCACCAGCTCACTGCTGTTCAACCCCTGCCTCGACCACGAGAGGGAATCTCGCTCGATGCGCTCGATCCATCGTTCGGTGATCGCAAGCGCAGTGTTCATCTCGTGGGCGGTTCTGTTTGCGCCGCTCACCGCGTGGTGCATCGAGAGGATTCCGAGTGAGCCAACGGTCATGATGCCGATTGAGATCATGACCTCTACCAGAGTGAAACCCGCTTGCTTGCGTCGGCTTAGATCATTCATCGCAGCACCCTCGGGGAGCCGGTTCCGAGCGGAATCAACACCTTTCGAGCGACGCCAATCGCGACCCCATCGACCTCGCGATAGACGAGGAAACCGAACCCGGACTGCGCGTCTGGGGCTTGCCAGTTGGCGAACAACGCGGCGTCGCTGAACACCTGGTTGTTCGAGCCCGCCTCGTAGCAGAACGCGGTGTTCTGCCATCCGGCGACGCGAACCGTGCTCTTGTCCGACGGGTCGGCGTCGTAGGTGTGGGAGTAAATGAAATCGACGCAGCGCCAGTTGCCGCCGCAGTCCACATCATCGAGCTCGATCCCGGCCACGTTCTCGAAGGTGGCCAGCGAGCACGCACCGCCGGTCCCGCGGAGCGTCTCGAAAGCCCAGTCCGCGTTATTCAGACCCGCTCCGCCATCGTTCATGTAGATCACCCGATGTGCGCGGCCGTAAGCCATCGACATGTATCGCGCGCGCTGAAAGAGCGACACGACGTCGCGGGCGATCATCGCGACCCGACGATCCGCCAAACCCGCACTCATACTTGGCAGAGCCGCGCTCACGAGAACCCCCATGACCGCCAGGACGACCATCAGCTCGACGAGCGTGAACCCTCCGCGTCTCTTTCTAGATTCCCCAGCCACACCTTCTTCAGATGCAACACTCGTACCCAAACTTCAAAAACGTTAACCATTAGAAATTACTCAATATTTATCAATTACAGCTCGAGCGCTGCTGTGAACAAGATGCGGCCTCTATGAAAAAAATACAGAGCTACCCGATGGGCGGCGCCGCCAGGATCGGACGGTGGACCTGGCTTGACAGGGAGATGGGCAACCAGTATCTCGCCCCTCTCTTCTCGTGCGGAAGTGGCGGAATTGGCAGACGCGCATGATTCAGGTTCATGTATCCGCAAGGATGTGGAGGTTCGAGTCCACTCTTCCGCACCCAGTCCATCGTAGATGCGCCGTACGTCTCTACGATGACTCGACCTACGGTGTACTCGGCGCCCTTCGGGCGCCTGCGTATTGCGGCTGGAATCTGGCAGCTACACGGACTTTCGTCCGTTCCGCCTTGCCATATTCCAGTCACAGGCGAGTCCTCTGTATACGGTAGGTACGTCTCCATGGGGGGCTCGCCTGGGTTAGGCGGCAGCTGATAGGGGGGCTAGTTTTTGGGCGCCGCGTAACGACACGGCGAGGACTAGGCCCTGCATTGTCAGCCGGCACCTTGGGCCGTCCACCAAGCCCTGGGCATCGAGCCTAAGCAGCAGTTCCTGAACATGTGTTTCCGGAACATCGAGCCAGGTCGCGAGGATCGCGGGGGTGGGTTGGAGGTCGGCCCGGCCCACGTCATACAGCGTCTCGAGTAGACGCCAGCCTAGTTTTTCTTGGTTATTTTGCATTGGAAGAAGAAGATCGCTCAGTACTGATAATCGGTCCAGTTTTTGGTGTTCAGTACGTCCGAAACCTACAGATCGGGGAGGGTTACAGCGCTCTTCGGCGAGCGCACCACCGGTATAAACCCTTTGCGGCTCAGATCTCAAGCTCGACCAATAGGAACTTGTTGCAGTCGCGTTTGGTAGAGAGCGCCCGGATTTCCCGGCCCGCGACGAGCTTGCGGAACCTCTCGAGCCGCTTGTGCTCGAGGACGACGTAAGCTGTGCGATCTTCGTTTTCGGCAAGCCATTTGCGCATGCGCTTGTTGTCGGTCTCGGCGAACACATACACGCGATTGCCCGTGTAGAAGTTCTCGCCCTTCCAGTTCATCTGCCATGCGAGGAGTGGCTCCTCCGGGCTCTGTCGAGCGTCGTAGTATCGCTGGGCGAGATCTCGAAGACCCCAGTGGTCGGAGAGGTCGACCATGTAGACGTTCAAGCCCCATCCACAAAAGATCACGGCCACGCCTACCAAGGCGCGCGTCGCAACCGGGCGCCAGTAACGAAACGCCGCTGCTGCGGTCGCGACGCTCGCGGCGACCGCAAACCCAGTGAGAATGGCCCGGTAGTCCAGATGTTCGGGCCAAGGTCGGCTGTAGTTGTAAACGAAGAGTTGGATCAGGCGCTCGTTACCTTGAGGACGGGCGGAGGTCGCCCAACTCAGATCGCGTCCGACGAACGCAACCAGGCAGGCGCCGATGAGCAACGCGACGCCGAGGCCCGTGCTCGAGCGCAAAGGGGTCAGCTTGGTCTCTGCCTTGGTCAAATCTCGCCGCGCGAGCCAGGCGACCGCGGCGCCGAGGCCGATCAGTGCGCCGGCCAGCATCGGTTGCGCCTGTCGAAGGACCCAATTCTCGGCGTGCATCGCGTCCTCGGGGACGATTCCCCGCGGATCTCCGCTGAGCCACGCGAACCCCGTCACCATGCACAGAGCTGCCGCACCGGCAAGCAGTGTCGCAACGGGCCGTTTCGGACCCCACCACTGCGCGAGTGCGATCCCGATCAAGATGCCCCCGGGGATGATCGCGGGAAGAATGTAGTGGTGGTACTTGGTGACCATCGTGCTGAAGAGCACGAATGAAGACAGCAGCCACATGGCCAGAAACAGCAGCATCTCGCCGCGCCCATCGCGGTCGGATCGCGATCGAATCGAGAGACAGACCATCAGAGCCGCCGGGACCAACGCGATCCAAGGGAACGTTGCGTAGCCGATTTGGGCAAGGAAGTACTCGACGGTTCCCTTGTCGCCGTGCACTCCGCTTGCGAGCCGATTGATGTGGTCGTGGATCAGCAACCGGTTGGTGAATGCAGGGCCGTGCCGCACATACATCGCGAGGTACCAAGGCAGGCTCACCGCCGTCACGATCAGCACACCCGTCGATACGCGGAGCTCGCCGCTTCCGAGCATCGCCCACTGTCGTGAGGCGATCAGGTAGAAGAGGGCGGCAGCCCCGGGAATGGCGAGGCCGAGGAGGCCCTTGGCCATGAACGCGATCGCACAGAAGAAGTAGAACGCGTACATGAGCAGTGGTCGCACGCGCCGCTCGTTGCGGAGGCGCATCGCCAACGCGCTGAGCACAGCGAGCCACAGAACCCCCTGCACGAACGGCTGACCGCCGATACCCGGAACACGCGGGGTCTGGTCGCGGGGGCTCGGGTTTCCGGGGATGTCGAGATTGCCTGCCGATCCGTAGAGGAACCGATCGGGATGGGCGACGAGGCCATAGCCTTCGACCCACGAGATGTTGCGCGAGATGAGATAGACCGCCTGCGGGAGAATCAGGAGGACGATCGCAAACACGACGACGTGCTGGAGTGAAACCCTCCATCGTCCAATCTGAAAGACCGTCACCTCACGGTCTTGGTTCTCGTGCATCGCCACGATCAAACAACAGGACGCGATCGTGATGGCCGCAACCAATGGCAGGTCGGTGATCGCCTGATGCGAGATAAAGAAGAACTGCGGCATCGTCGCGGTGACCAACGTGGCGAGCACGCCCGCCCGCGCACCGAAGTAGCGGCGGGTGGTCGCGTAGATCACCGCAAGCGCGAAGAGGGTCATCGCAAGAGTCGGGAGCCTCAACGCCCACTCCGGGCTGGCAGGGTTGGCGTCGGGCATGAAATCGACGCCAAGGAACCCCATGCTCAACGCCTCCATCCAGAAGAGCAGCACCGGCTTCGACCAGAACCATTTGTCCTGCGCCCACCACAGGCTGATCCAGTCGTTGCGGGCGAGGATCTCGCGGGCGACCTCTGCGTAGTGGGTCTCCCACGGGTCCCAGAGGCTGGTTGTGCCGAGCAGGGGCAGGTAGATCGCGCAGATCGCGAGCATCACGAAAAGCCCCGGCCGTCGAACCGCAGGCGGGATCAAGCAGAGCAACGCGAGGACGATGGTGATCGGCAGCCCATCGTATCCTCCGAGCATGGCGCCCGCGATCATCACGGTTAGCGCTAACCCCGCCGCCGCCATCGGCGACATGCGTTCGTTCGGCAGCTTGCCGAAGGTCGTCTCCCGCCATCCCGTCGCTGCACCCTCCGGCGTTGGAACGAGCCAGGCGACCCATGCGATGACGGCCACCAGGGTGATGAGCGTTCCCCACAGCGGTCCGAACGAGAACGGCTCGCGGTTGGCCATCCAGAGGGCCATGGCCACGGTAGCGCCGACCGCCGCAACCAAGGTGAGGTGTTTTTTTGTTTTGTTGTCGCCGCTCATGGTGACCGGGTCGTCGCTTCTCTGAGGTCGAAGCGAGTGAGGCCTTTGGCCGGCACGATCAGCACCTTGGCCTGCTCGATGCCCCGTCCGTCGGGGCCGTACACGATGAATCGAACCTCATACTCGCCCGGTTGGAGGCGCACCGTATGCCGAACGACGGCAATTTTCGTGTCTCGCCGCTTGAACCGGGCACTCGCGACGGCTTCTCCTTCTTGCAGATAGTCCACATCGAGATCGGTCACGCCCGGACCCAGCCTGTAGGCCACCTCGACGTCCCGCGGCCACACCCCCGCCAGCAAACTACCCACGAAAACCACCCCGATCAGGGCTATCGCCATGGCGATCCTTCGCTTCGTCGACGATGGCCCTATATTTGATCCCCAGTCCGACATGCAAATGGCTTTCACCCAAACCCCAAACGGGTCAATACCTTGGCACCAATTAGAGAGGGTGTTAAATTGAGGTTCGCCCCGTTAGCGCGCCATGGTCCGCCTCACCAATATTCTTGAAAAGGTGCAGGGATACCATCCCCGAGCGGATACCGATCTGATCAACAAGGCGTACGTTTATGCCTCGCGCATGCACGACGGGCAGTCGCGCAAGTCGGGCGACGCGTATTTCATCCATCCGGTTTCGGTAGCCGACATCATTGCGGACATGCGGCTCGACGCGTCGAGCGTATGCGCCGCGTTGCTTCACGACGTCGTCGAGGATTGCGAAGCGAGCATCCCTGACATCAAGACGGTGTTCGGTGAGGAGGTCGCCTTCTTGGTCGATGGCGTGACCAAGCTTGGCAAGGTCAACTTTGCTTCCCGCGAGGACCGGCAGGCGGAAAGCTTCCGCAAGATGCTCGTCGCGATGGCACGCGACATCCGCGTGCTCTTGGTGAAGCTCGCCGATCGGCTCGACAACATGCGGACCCTCGAACACATGTCGACGACTGCGCAGGAGCGGATTGCGCGGGAGACGGTGGAGATCTACGCGCCGCTCGCTGGGCGTTTGGGGATTCAATGGCTCAAGGCGGAGCTCGAAGATCTATGCTTCAAACACCTGGAGCCGGACGCCTACGCCGTCTTGGACGAACAAGTCCAGGCGGTCGCCAAGAGCACCGACAGCTACATGGCGGATGTCACCGCCAAGCTAAAGAAAATGTTGCTGACTCGCGGCTTCTCGGTGCAGATCAGCGGGCGACGCAAGCACCTCTATTCGCTTCACCGCAAGATGAAGTCGAGCGGCATCGGTTTCGAGCAGGTACACGATTTCGTTGCGTTTCGTGTCATTACGGAGAGCGTGGCCGACTGCTACGCGACGCTGGGGGTCGTTCATTCGGAGTGGACACCCGTGCCGGGGCGCTTCAAAGACTACATCGCGCTCCCGAAGTCCAACATGTACCAGTCGCTTCACACGACGGTCATTGGGCCGGGCAGCCGGCGCGTAGAGATTCAAATCCGCACGCACGAGATGCACCGCACCGCCGACTACGGGATCGCCGCGCACTGGCAGTACAAAGAGCATACCGGTGGCATCGACCCGAAGGATGCGGCGCGATTCGTTTGGCTTCGTCAGCTGCTGGAGTTCCAGAAAGACGTCGTCGACCCCGAGGAGTTCTACGAGAGCGTGAAGGTCGATCTCTTCCCGGAGGACGTGTACGTCTTCACGCCCAAGGGAGATGTCAAAACCCTTCCGCGCGGCGCGACGCTCGTCGACTTCGCCTACGCGGTTCACTCCGAGGTTGGACATCGATGCTCCGGTGCTCGCGTCAACGGCGCGATCGTTCCCTTGCGCCACAAGCTGCAGAACGGCGATGTCGTCGAGATCATCACCAGCAGGAACCATCATCCGAGCAAGGATTGGCTGGAGTTCGTCAGCACGAGCCGCGCCCGAGGGCGGATTCGTGCTTACCTGCGAACCGAGGAGCGGAAGCACGCGGTAAAGCTCGGGAAGGAGCTCCTCGAAAAGCAGCTGCGCAAGAACGACATGTCGCTTTCGCGTTTCTTGAAGAGCAAACGCGCGAAGGAAGTCCTTTCGCACTTCCATGCCGGCACCGAGGACGAGCTGTACGCGCGCATCGGGATCGGAAAGCTGGCGCTACCCACCGTGATGGAAGAGGTCGTTCCGAGCGAGGACACCGAGCGTGACAGCCTACGTCCCGGATTTCTCGAGCGCACGGTTCAACGTGTCTCGGGCGACTCCGATGGTGCCGGCATCCGCATCGAAGGCATGGACAACATGCTCGTGAGGTTTGCCCAGTGCTGTAACCCGGTCGCGGGCGATGCCGTCACCGGTTGGATCACGCGAGGTCGCGGGGTGTCGGTGCATCGCAGGGGCTGTGCGCGAGTGTTGGAGCTCGATCCCGAGCGCCGTGTCCAGGTCAGTTGGGCTGACGATATCGACGTTGATCTTCCGGTCTCCCTCCGAGTCATGACCGACGACCGCGCCGGTATCCTTGCTTCGGTGTCGTCGGTGTTTTCGTCCAACGGCATCAGCATCAGCGAGGCGTCGTGCCTGTCCAAGGACGGGCGCGCCGAAAACATGTTCCACTTCCGAATCGGCGACCTCGATCGCCTGCGAGACATCATGCGAGGCGTAGCCAAACTCAAGGGCGTCCTAGACGTAGAACGCGTCTAGCCCCCCCCTGGCACTGGCACTGGCGTACGTCGACTTCTACGCAGGAGGACGGCTCGGGATGGGCAGCACAGTGAATGGGTCGGCGCCCCGGCGTATGTCGACTTGAGGTGCCGGGCGACGGGGCTCCCATTCGCGAGCACGCCCGTCGCGATCCGTCCTCCGGTGACTAAGCCGCACAACACAGTCGCTGGCACTGCCCCGGTCACTCTTCGTCCGCCGTCGATCGCCACACGATCCACAGCGCTCCCGCCGTCCCTCCGACCCCCAGTAGGAGCAGCCACCAGTGGACGTGCTCCACACGCTCCGTAAGCGTGTTGAAGCCCTCGATGCGCACCAGCCTTGCCGGAAGCAACAACGGGAGCGCATTCACACCCGCGTGCATCGCAATGCTGGCCAAGGTGGATTTCGTTCGCAGCGCGACCGCCCCGAGGACGAGCCCTCCGAGCGTTGCGTAAAGCACGGCAGTAGGTTCGACGTGCACCAACCCGAATAGCAGCGAGCTCCAAACCAGTGCGCGCCGAGCGCCGTATTGCTCTTTCAGGTCTTGAAGAAGCCAGCCTCGAAACAGCAGTTCCTCCGTGACCGGGGCCACCAAGACCAGCGCGAGGAGGACTGAGACGCCACCCCACCAGGTCGTCGGGTTGATCAGCCGGTGGCGCCGCGCAAGCTCGTCGAAGCTGACAGGCCAGACCTCTTGAACGAGGTTGCCGACCTCGGCGAGCGGGATCTGCATGAACGCTCCCGCGATGAAGCACAGGGCTACCATCCCTCCGATGAGAGGGCGCACGTGCACCGATTCGAGGAGACCGCCCTCACGCCGCTTGTACGGAAACGCGACGACAAAGATGACTCCGACGCCCGCGGCCTGTACCAGTGCATAGTTCAGCGGGGCTTGGGCCGCCGTATGGACGGCCTCGCCCCAGGTGGCCGACCAACTTCTGAGCTGCAGAAAACCGGCGAGCGCCATGAACAGTTGGTTGAGCATCGGGACGGCCAGCGCGATGACCAGAGCTCTCAGGTATCCACCCACGACAACGCGTAGCCTGACACGTTCCTCCGGATATCGCGCAAGATATGAACCTGCTTTGATCGGCGGACCCTGCTATAGCGGCTGGGCACTATGAGGATCCGTTTCCTGTTCATTGCTGGGTTGCTGAGCCTCACCGTCGCGTGCGCACACTCTAGGTCGACTGCCCGCGGTACTGGCGGCGCCCGAGTCAAGAGCGCGGAGCCGATCCCCCAGGCGGAGTATCCAGACGAGACGAGGCGCTTCTTGCGGATGCCCGTTGGCAGCTCGGAACGCGTGAAGTTGCGGGACCGCCTGATCGCGTCCGTGCTGTCCCAGGCGCAGAGCCTGGCTGACGTCGGTGACTACGAAGGTGTCGTCGTCGAAGTGAGTCGCCTGACCATGTTCCTCTCTTCATCCGACTACGCGGCGGGTGTTCTTCCGAAGTACGTCGAACCCATCGCGAAGCACATCGCCGATCGTGGCGGACGGCTAGGAGACGAAGGAAATGTGCTCGCCGCCAACTTCATCCTCGAACGCTTGACCGGGGACGCGATATACCAGCGCCGCTACGACGCTGTGGCGAGCTGGGGGCGCGAGGCGCGCGCCAACCTCGATACGGTTTCCGAGCAATATGCTGGTCTCATTTCGGTGTGGATCGATCATGCGGACCTGACCCCTGCGCCAGAGGTCCTCGATACACTTGCTGATCTGCACATCGCGGGGCGTGATGCGGTTGCTGCCGAGAGCGCCGAGAATCGCCACCGTCTCGGGATCGCAGGCGAACGTCAGCTCCGGCTAGCGCCTTTGAATGTCGCGGCGGTGTATCTCACGCACGGAGACATCGAGTCGGCGGTCGCGAAGGTCGGGTCGATGGCGGAGGGGGGTGCGGGCGGAGAGCTTCAGCTTCGACTCCTCGACCTGATGCAGGCGGCCCGGAGCACCGATGAAGTGGGCGCGGCGGCGACGTTTGAGCTCGTCGAGGGCTATCGAGTGGCCCGGCCCGATGTTGCGGCGGGCCTCTGCCGGTCCGCCCTTGTCCGTTTCCCTCAGGACCATCGGTTCCCCACCTGCATGGCTCGTGTGGCAGCGGATGCGGAGCAGTTCGCCGACGCGACGGCCTGGTACGTGATCTCGATCGAGCTAGCGCCCGAGATGATCGAGCTCTACGACGAGGCCTTGGGCCAGCTCGACGAGTTCATCAAGAGTCGGTTGGCGGACCCGCACCCAGAGCGATCCAGCTCGCTCGCCCGCGGCGCCGAGACGATTCTCGCCGAGCGGCAGAAGCGATGGCCGGACTCCGCACCGCCGATGGCACCCAACGAGCTCGAGTTCCTGATCGGCATGCTCGAGATGAACGCCGGTCACGCCGATGAGGCCCAGGAGCGCTTCGAAAAGAGCATCGAAAACGATGAGGATCCAGCTGCTTTGTCGCAACTCGGACTCCTGCTCGAGCGAACGGGCCACCCGGGGGAGGCCGAGCAACGCTACCGCCGCGCGCTGGCGCTATCCCCTTCCGACTCACTGGCCCACGATCTTCAGCGCGCCGACATCCTCGAGAACCTGGGCAACGCCGCCCGCAGTCAGGGCAGGACCCGAGAGATGACTGCACACTACAACGCGGCGCTCAGGTCATGGACCGAGGCGCACGACCAGGTGGAGGGGCCCACCGCTGCGCTCGTCGAGATGCGGCGCGGCGTGCTTTTGGATGGTCTCGGCCGTCACGAAGAAGCGGTTGATGCGTTCGAAACCGCGATGTCCCATGCACCGCAATGGCGCGACGTGTACGCAGGCATCCTGGCGCATCTCGTCTCCTCGGACCCCGACTTCGAGCTCGCGTCTTCGGTTTGGCGTAGGTCGCAACTGCATCTCACGTTGCCCCCCGAGTGGAAGGTCTACTTCACGCTGTGGATTCAGCTGATCACCGCGCGTTCGGGGCAACCTCCTGCCGCAGAGCACACCGACCTTCTCCGGCGTCTCGGCGGTGGCTCCAATTGGTGGGGCAAGCTTGCGAGCTTCGGCGCTGGCGACCTCGACTATGCAGACCTCATTAGCGTGGCGTCGAGTCTTGGAGAGGAGACCGAGGCGCTCTACTACGAAGGTACACGCCTTTTCATCGCCGCCGAGCACGAAGCTGCGAACGACCAGTTCCAGCGTGTCCTCGACACCAAGATGGTGAGCTTCTTCGAGTACGAGATGGCTCGGAAGCTACTTCTCGACCAAAAGAGGGCCAGCGAACCCAAGCCGTGATCGACCTCAGCCTTGCTCAGGACGCAGACCGACGGCCTCGAAAGCCTCACGCACGTCTTTTGGGGCCTCGACCAGCTCGATCAGCACGCCTTCACCACCGATCGGGGCCGCCTCGTTGCCCTTGGGGTGGATGAAGCAGACACGGTGGCCCGCCGCGCCCACGCGAATACCACCTGGCGCGAACCGCACGCCCTGCTCGCCCAGCCACTGTACGGCCATCTCGATGTCGTCGACCCACAGGCCGATATGATTGAGCGGCGGCGTGTCGACCCGAGGTTTTTTTTCCGGATCGATGGGCTGCATCAGGTCGACCTCGACCGTGAAGGGACCGGCACCCATCGTCACGATGTCCTCGTCGACGTTCTCCTTTGCGCTCCTGAAGTTGCCGTGTGGCGTCAGACCCAACGTGTCGACCCAGAGGCGGCGAAGCGCGTTCTTGTCGGCGGCGCCGACGGCCACCTGCTGGATTCCCAAGACCTTGAACGGACGAGTCGTCATGTTTCCTCGTTTGGAGCGCCTGACAATACCCCGGTTGCCGCGCATGTCCACATGGGACAACCTCACGCCGCGTGAAGACCTCTCTGACCGGAATCAAGCCCACGAACTTGCCGCACCTGGGTAATTATTTAGGCGCGATTCAGCCCGCGCTGTCGCTGGTCGATGAGTATCGCACGCTGTATTTCATCGCCGACTACCACGCGTTGACGACGGTTCGCGATGCGGAAGCGCTGCGCGGCCACATTCGCGACGTGGCTGCGACGTGGCTCGCTTGCGGTCTTGATCCGGAGCGCACGTTGCTTTTCAGGCAATCGGACGTTCCCGAGGTTTTCGAGCTCACGTGGGTGTTGAGTTGTCTTCTCGCGGCGGGGCAGCTCGAGCGCGGCCACGCATACAAAGATGCGGTGTCGCGCGGCGAATCGCCGAGCGCGGGCCTGTTCAACTACCCTGCGCTCATGGCGGCCGATATTCTGCTGTACGACACGGACGTCGTGCCGATTGGCAAAGACCAAAAACAGCATCTCGAGCTAACACGCGACGTGGCGATGCGGCTCAATCACATCTACGGCGATGATACCTTGGTCGTCCCCGAGGCGTTGATCAGTCAGGCCCCGCTCGTCCCAGGGACCGACGGCCAGAAGATGAGCAAGAGCAAGGGCAACGGCATCCCGCTCTTCGAGCCGCCAAAGAAGCTCCGTAAGTCGATCATGAGCATCAAGACTACGTCCGAGGGCTTAGAGGATCCCAAGGCCGCTGAAGGCTCCACGGTCTACGAACTCTACGCGTTGGTCGCCCCCGAGCGGGCGCCGCAGATGAAGCAAAAGCTCGCATCGGGAGGCTACGGCTGGGGCCACGCCAAAGAAGATCTCTTCCAAGCCATCGAAGCGGAGATCGGCCCCAAGCGAGACGCGTATCTAGCGATGCGCGCTGACGAGGAACAGCTCGATGCGATCCTCCACGCTGGCGCCGACAAGGCCCGCCAGATCGCGCGCGCCACGATTCAGCGCGTGCGAAGCGCCGTCGGCATCGACTAACTCAATAAATACTGCTCCACTGGGAGTCGTCTTCGAAGTTCTCGTACTGTTTATGTGCCCCAACGGGTTGGCTCGATTGCTCGACTTCTGGGATTACCAACAGGCCTGGGTGCCCGCTCTCGACCGACTCGTTGGTGAGCAGAAACGTTTGCTTGTGCTTCTTCCAAGTCTGTCGAATCACCGTGTTCGCGAGGACCATCGTGCTCTGATCGTACCAACGGACGGCCACGCGTGAGAACGCCCCCTCGCCTTCCTCGTCGGTGTGAGGGTTCATGCCGAGGATCTCGGTATCCGCGATCTGGATGTCACGGCCCCAGCGCATGTGGGAGAGCTTGAACTGAGGTCGGAACGGGGGCGAAACGAACCCGCTCGCGACGTCCATGCGGCCCCACCGAGCGCCTTCGTTGAGCTCGATGACCGAATCGCGCATTCGCGTCTCGGGGCTGAGGTTCTGGAGCAAGCAGCCACAGAGCCCAACCAGTAGACCCGCCCACCAAAATTGTTTCGCCATAGCCCGACGCTAGGCCCGACGCTCCGCGGTGCGCAACTAATTGGCCAGCCGGGCTCGAGCGGTCTTGTTGCCTGGGTCGACCGACAGGGCTTTACGCCACGCTTTGCGGGCTCCGCCGGTATCGCCCTCCAGCTGCAGCGCGTCGCCGTACAGGATGTGATACTCCGCCCGGCGCGACCTCTTTCGCGCGGCTTTCTTGGCCCACTTGGCGGCGCGAGCACCATCCTTTTTGGCGATGTACAACGCCGCGTACCCCGCCATGGCCTGCGGGTTCTTGGGGTCCAGCTCCCAGGCACGATCGAGCGTCGCCTCGGCGAGCCGAAGGTTGCCGCTGCGGATCATCGGCAGCGCGCGGTGGACGAGCACGTCGGAGGCCTTGGCCGGGTCCCGTGGCAAGTTCTGGGTCGGAACCGAAAGGGCCTTCGACTTGGTGGCGGCAGGCTTCGGCTTGGCGGGCTTCGGCGGCGGTGGCTGCTTGGCTTCCGCCGGCTTTTGTGGCGGTGGCTGCTCTGCCGCGGCCTGAGCCGGCCCATCGACGATGGGCGTCTCGGGTGCCGCGCTCGGTTCGGCCCCCGTCGGCGCTTCGGTGCGCTTGGCCTCGTGGCGCTTGACTGCCTCGAGCCCGTTGACCGGTCCTGTGATCGGACCCTTGTTGCCCTCGACTTCCGAGTTGGCCGCCAAGGCCTCGGTGGCGGGGTTGCTTCGTACCCAGAGCTGCCAACCGAAGACGCCGAGTCCGGCGAGCACGGTCAACAGGAGCAACCCCTGAATCCATGCGGCCATGCCCGGAGAGGTCGCCGCAGGCGCCAATAGCGTCGCCGGCCCTTCCAGCATTGGCGCTAGCTCGGGCTCGAAGTCGTCGTCGTCCTGGTAAATCGGAGTGGGTGGCGGCTTCCGGCTTTCGGGGGGAGGTGGCGGAGGCGTCGGCTTACGTACTGGCATCGTCTTGCCCCCGTCGCTGTGTTCTTCGCGCAGCATCTCGAACGCCGGCGCCAGGCCGAGCTGCGTGGTCTTCGGCTGCCGCTTGACTGCGTGGTCGACGTGGTCGTTCTCGGCAACGTGTTCTTGCGCGCCGCGGTTCCCCGGGACCGTACGTTGCCGCGTCTGTACCCGACCGAGCATTTGCGGCATTTTGTTCGTTGGTGCCTCCTCTTCGGGAAACGCCTGGGGCGGTGGCTCGCCGATCGCTGCTTGCAGATGTTGAAAGCGTGGTGGCGCCATGGTTCGCGCCGCTTCCAACCCCGCCGACGGGCTCGCTCCGGGCGGCACCGTTGCGTGTTCCTCGACCTCAGGCTCCACCGGCGGCACCGTCTCGGCGGTGACTTCCACGCTGCGGGCGCCGTCCGCGAATCCGAGCTCGTGTGAGACCACACCGAGTGCTTCATCGACAGGCATCATGATGTTTGCCACGGACGGCAGGTCTTGCTCGCGTACCGATACGCGGCCGGAGTTGAGACCCCAAAGCGCGAGAAGCGCCGGCATGCCCTGCAGGGGTTGCGTAGTTCCCTCACGCAACGTTGCGTAGGCCCCCACGATCGAGTTGTCGGCGATGTCGATTTCGACGCTCCGTTTGTGTCCGCCGATTTTGAGATGGCGAACACCAGGCACCGAACCCAGCGCGCGAAGCAAGCGACCTGGGCCTATCAGCTCGAGCCGGGTGTCGAAGTCGATTTCGTCTTCGACCCGGCGCGCCATCTCGGCGTCTTGGTCGATCATCGGGAGAAGGCGGCTCGCAAGTTGTGCCAGGTCCGGGCCGGCGTCCGACGCAGAGGTAGGCCAGAAGTCGTCCCAGCGCACCACCAGCATCGATGCCCACCGAAGCTGTGGGTCCTTGCGCATCGCCCGCACGAACTCGAGACCCTGGCCGCCGATCGCGCCTGAATCCAGCACCACCACCTGCGGATCGACTTCTCGAATTCTCGGAATGACGGCAGCGGAAAAATCGGCGGCCGCAATTTGAACGCCGTGAGCGCTCAAGACATTCGCTAGTTTCTCGGCGCGGAGCTCATCGGAATCGAGAATGACCACGCGTGCGCCTCGCAGCCCGCTCAGGTCGACGTCCTCGGGGTCCGTTGCGCTTGGGAGGGTCGAGAGCCGTCCACCGCTCGTTTCGTGGAACTCGTACTCCAGGGACTCCGACTCCTCCATCGCCTCGCGCAGGCGATCGAGAATCAGCTCCGTGTTGTGTGCAGAGGCACGCTCGGTTTCGACGACTACCGGCATGCCCTCGATCACGCCCTTGGGAGAGCGAATGCTGAGAATCCCGGTCTTCATGTCGTTGGTGACGAGGTCGACGACGTCCTGCAGGTTGTTCTCGGTGATCCGTCCCGTCACCAGCCCCGGTCGCTCCGGCACTTCGTCCGCAAGCTCGGCGAGCCTCCGCGCGATGGCATCCGCACCGGCGCCGCGCGGAACGACCGCGACCGCTCCCGTCCGGAAGTCCTGACCCTCGTGCTTGAGCATCGCATCGTTGGAGACGACCGCGATTGGCAGCACGTCGGTCGCCCGATTTGCGGCCATGCGGCGCACGACGCTCGCCCCGCCACGAACCGCGGCATCTCCGATTAGAACGACTAGGTCCGGTGCGTACACGCGAACCGCTTGTTCGAGCTCTGCCGTTGCACAACCAGCGACGGACGTCCCATGGCGCCGAAGCGCTTCCCCCAACGCTGTCTGCATCGGCTCGCCCTGGCCCACCATCAATACAGTGGGCCGGTGCTCCTCATCCGACATCGTCGAGATGGTGGCTGATTCTGTCCGGTTTCGCCAGCTTGGTGCGTTCCGCGTTGTTGGCTACACTCCGCGCCGCATGACGATTTTACCCATGGAGTTCCTCCGGGAGAGCTTTCCCAAGCTTTTCGCCCGGGGGGTGGAAGTTCTCGAGAGCCGCGCGTCGGGGGGCGACGAGCGTGCCCAGCGCATCCTGGACGACGTGAAAGGCGTCACAGGTGCGGCCAGCCTTCAGATCGACGATGAGCCGCCCATCGTGTTATCGGCGAGCGCAGGGGTGCTCAGCTCGGGCGATGCTCCCGGCGAGGGGGTGCCCATCAGGATCGTGGCGTCCCTCCCGGGCGATGCCGCCGCCCTGTTGCTCGCGGAAATCACCAAAGCCGGCGCTTTCGAGGACGATGAGGTGGCCGTCGGCGCTGCTCAGACTTCCTCGAAGCGATTCGAGGACGCGCTCGCGGGGCGGCCCATGACCACCTTCGTCACGCTTCGGGGGGTCCCCGACCTCGGTGATGTCGAGGTTCGGGTCGGCTTCAACGTCCCGGAGGTGCCGAAAGAGCCCGGTTTCACGGCGGAGCTGCAGTTCTCGGATCTGGAGATGGTCCAGCGCGGCGAGCTCACCATTCAAGAGCTCTTTTTGGGCGGCAAGCTCAAAATGGAGGGTGATTACTCCCTTGCGCTTCAACTCTCGATGCAGCTCCTGACCAACCCCCTCTGAACGGAAGTTCCCCACTTCGGTCGTGGGTGTTGCACGAAGGAGCGGGGGAACTTGCCCGGCACTCCCAGGGTTCGATACTCTGGTAATCGTTCACGGGGGATCATGTTTCGGGCAATCGCCAAGAGTCGCTATCTCGTTCCGGGTTTCTTGTGCTTCGCACTCGCGTTTGTCGTGGGGCCCGTCGGGGTTGCCTCGGGCGTGTTGGCCGGCGCACAGGGAGCCTCTATTGCGGGCGTCGTTGCCGCCGTCCTCGGCGTGCTGGGCCTGCTGATCATCGCATCGGGTCTGCCCGCATCGATCGACGTCGAGGAGGTCGATGCTCAGATTCGATCGATCCATGACGAGATCGAACAGGTGGAAGACGTCATCGGCGAGAACGTGAAGGCGCTTTCGAGCGGCCTCGGTGAGCAGATGGTGGCTGTCGAAGAAACAGCCCGCGCCCTCAAATCGATGGCGATCTCGCTGCAGGCGATCAGCGATCGCGTAGAGGCCCTGTCGTCGAGCACCGAAGAGAGTGCGTCGAGCATCCTGCAAATGACGGCGACGAACCACGAGGTTGCGGAGAACATGGGGAACCTCGGATCGAGCGTTCGCGAGACCGCGTCGTCGATCGAGGAGATGACGTACAGCATTAAAGAGGTCGCGCGGAACATCGATGGCTTAGCCCTGACCGCAGAAGAGACTTCGTCTTCGATGAACGAGATGGATGTCTCGATCGGTCAGGTTCAGTCGAACGCCAACGAAACTGCGCGTCTTTCGGAGGAAGTGGCCAGCGACGCGGAAACAGGCGCGGAATCGATTCACAAGATCACCGACGAGATCAACCGAATCAAGACGTCATCGCTGCAGGCGGTGAGCGCGATCTCCAACTTGGGCGATCGTATCGAGGCGATTGGCGACATCTTGAACGTCATCGACGACGTGGCGGAGCAAACCAACCTACTCGCCCTGAACGCGGCGATCATCGCTGCGCAGGCCGGCGAGCACGGAAAGGGTTTTGCGGTCGTTGCGGACGAGATCAAGGACCTCGCCGAACGCGCGGGTGCCTCGACCAAAGAGATCGCCGAGCTGATCAAAACGATTCAAGCAGAGACGAAGAACGCGATTGAAGCGGTCGAGCGCGGCGCCAGTACGGTCGACCGGGGTGTCACCGTGAGTGCAGAGGCCGAGAGCGCACTGAAAAAGATCTTGGAGTCGTCCCGGCAGTCGACGGCGATGGTGCGTGGCATTGCGCGGGCTACAGTTGAGCAGGCGAAGGGCTCGAAGCAGGTGACCGATGCGATCGGACGCATTGCGGAGACGGTTCAGCAGATCGCAGCGGCGACTGCCGAGCAGGCGCGCGGGTCGGAGCTGATCATGCGCAGCGCGGACAACATGCGTTTGATCACGCAGCAGATGGAGCGCGCTAGCCAGGAGCAGGCCGAGGGCGGGCGCCAGATGACTGGGGCGATTGAGCATATTTCCGACATGGTCCTGGAGCTACACCAGTCTCACCGGAAGCATTTGGAGAGCTCGGACCAGACTCTGGCCGCGGCGAACCGTATTCAGGAGCTGACACGCGAGTACGAAAGGCGGGTCCGCGGCATGACTCGTGGGCTCGAGCGGCTTCGTCAGATTCGTTTCGCGTCGTGACTCGCGTCAATACACGGTGGTTGTTCCCGGAAACGACCCGCCGGCGCCTCCGGTTGCCTTTCGGGGGTGCAACGATTCATCTTTGGGGCTCATGTTTGGCATTGGTCCAACCGAATTAGCTTTCTTTCTGGTGATCGTCTTGCTGGCGGTGGGCCCGGACAAGCTACCCACGTTCATGCGAACGGTCGGCAAGGGGCTTCGCCAAGTTCGCAACGCCAGCCGCGAGTTCAAGGACGCGATTGGGCTCGATGATCTCATGCGTGAGGGGGACCCGTTTCGTGCTCCTCCGGTCCGTCCCCCAAGAGCGAAGCCCGTTCCAGTGCCGGACGAGGCACGGCAGCCGCCGCCGCCAAGTGCCGAGGCAACCACCAAGTCTGCAGGGGAGGGCGAGGAGGCAGCGAGCGCGGCCGCGCCGACACCTGCGTCCGGTGATCCCAAGCCTCCGGCCGATGCCGATGTGCCGACTGAGGCAAAGCGTCCATGACCTCCGAGCAGATCCAAATCCCGGAGCCGCAGCTGCCGCCGATCCCGGACCATGATGAAGCGATGACGTTCTTCGAGCACCTGGGCGAGCTCCGTTCGCGTCTGTTGCGCTCGCTCCTCGGGTTGGTTCCCGCCGTTGCGATCGGCTGGTTCTTCAAGAAAGAGATCAAGGACTTCTTGGTTGCACCCCTTCAGCCAGCTTGGGACAAGCTCGAACTGCCTGGGCACGCCGTCTTGCGATTCTCGGGGCCGGCGGACGCCTTCATGATGTACATGAAGAACTCCCTCGTTGTGGGAGTGCTCCTCGCGTCTCCGTGGATCTTCTGGCAACTGTGGATGTTCATCGCACCCGGGCTGTACAAGAAAGAGAAGGCGCTTGCCATTCCGTTCATCGTCGCGTCGACCGTGTGCTTCGTCGGCGGGGCGGTGTTTGGGTACAAGCTCGTGTTCCCCGAGGCGTTCACCGTCTTGCTCGGTTTCAGCGACGAGACCTTGGTCGCGACGCTCTTCGTCAAAGATTATATGCCGTTCTTCCGCCGGATGTTGCTGGCGTTTGGCATCGTCTTCGAGGTCCCTGTCATCGTAACTTTTCTCGCCGGCGCGGGCATGGTGACTTGGCAGCAGCTGCTGAAGTTCTCGCGCTGGTGGATCGTGTGCGCAGCATTCATCTCGATGCTGCTGACGCCGCAGGACGTCTACACGATGGTGATGATGCTCGTCCCGCTCGTGCTGCTTTACTTCGTTGGGGTTGGCTGCGCATACCTGCTCAGCGTGTTTCAGAAAAAGCCAGCTCCCTAGACCACGTCGAGCGCGAACCCGGCCTAACTCCGGTCGGGGACCGGGTAGGGCGGGAACTTGGGCACATCGTCGGGTATGAACCAGTTCTCGCCCCAGACGCTGGCTCCCCCGTCGATGTAGAACGTCTGGCCCGCCACGAAATCAGCGTACCGTGAAGCGAGGTACGTGATTAGATGAGAGACTTCCTCCGCGGTGCCGAGCCGGCGCAGGGGGTTGGCTTTCTCCGCGTTGTCGAGGAGCTCGGGCGGGTACTGCTTCGTGCCGCTCGTGACGATTACACCGGGCGCCACTGCGTTGACCCGGATGCCGTGGATGGCCCACTCCACCGCGAGCGTTTTGGTCATGTTGTCCACGCCTGCGCGAGCCGCGCCAGTGTGCACCATGCCGGGGAATCCGCGGTTGATCTGCGCGATCACACTGACGATTCGCCCCCGCTTCTGTGGGATCATGGCCTTGGTCGCGACGGCGTGTGTGATGCTCCAGGTGCCGATGAGGTTGTTGCGAATGACGGCGGCGAATCCTTTGGGGGAGAGCGCCTCGGCGGTGGTGGGGAACTGACCGCCCGCGTTGTTGATCAGCACGTCGATGCGGCCAAAGCGTTCGAGGACCGAGTCTACGTAAGCTGCGATCGCATCGGGCTCTCGGATATCGCACGGGGCACCAAAGGCCTCGATGCCCTTGGAGGCGAGCTCGGCTACAGCGCTCTTCAACGGGTCGGGGCGCCGTCCGCAGATCGCGACCTTGGCTCCCAACAGTCCCATTTCCGTCGCCGCGACGAGGCCGATGCCCGTCCCGCCGCCCGTGATCAAGACAACCTCGTCGCAGAACAACCCATCGGCGTACACCTGATCCATGCCGCCGCTCATACCACGCCGCGTGAGACGCTACGATTGGATTTTCAGCCGGCTGCAACCGTCTCACGGTCTTGGAACAGGCCAGCGACGAGCTCCCGCAAGTCCTCGGCCAAAAACGGCTTTGGGAGCGTGGCTTCGACGCTGAGACGGCGCGCGATCTCGTTTCGCGCGGTGCTGGCGCTCAGGAGTATCACCGGCACGTCGGCATGCCTCCAGCGACGGCGGAACTCCCGGAGGAACATCTCACCGTCTTCGATCGGGGAGCATCAGGTCGACGACCATCAGGTCTGGGAGTTGTACTGCGCACTGGGCCAGCGCCGAGCGCACGTCGCCCGACGTAATGACCGCATGCCCGTCCTGCTCGAGCATGACGTCGAGCATCTGCCGCACCGAGGGATCGTCGTCGAGAACGAGAATCGTTTTCTTCGCGGGCACTCCTGCATCCTAACAGGAGGCTTGCTCATCGCGAATATGCGGTCACTGCCTACATGGGAGCTGCTACGCTCACCTCGTATGACCTCCGGTTCCTGGGCTGCCATGGCGGCGCTTCCTTGTTTCGTAGGGGCTCTCTGTTGCGTAGTGGCGTGCGCGGGCCAAAGTCCGCCGCCGTCATCACGCGCGACGATCGAACCCAGCGATCTCTACCCGCTGCGGACGGGCAATGCCTGGTCCTACGATGTCGACACCGGCGATTCGTTGACGACCCTTGGGATCGCTCGAGTCGAGGCGTTCGATGGGCACATCGCAGAGGTGCACACAGGACGTGCAGTCGTGCGCTACGAGGTGCTGCCTGAGGGCATTCGTGTGCCGCCCGGCGATGTGTGGCTGATTCGCGCGCCCCTAGTCGAAGGCGCGACGTGGCCTGGCCGCGGGGGCCGCACGGCGCGGTTGGTTTCGATTGATATGACCGTCGAGACGCCCGCCGGTACCTTCGACCGATGCGTAGAAGTCGTCGAGACGGGCGGCAAGCTCGAGCTCGAAGTACGCACCGTGTACTGCCCGCAAGTCGGTCCCGTGCGCGTTCGTTCTACGATGCACTCGAACGTGAGCGATCGCGTTGCGACGGTCTCCGCCGAGCTTCGCGGCTACGACGTCACTGCGGCTCGGTCTCTTGCTCGGTCTCCGGATCCCTAGGCACTACCTGCACCTCGACGAAGTGGGTGCGGAGGTCGACCACCAGCGACAGCGACCCTTTGGCCAAAAAGACCTGTCGCCAACTTCGGCCGCTCGCATCCGTCACTTCGAGCGCGTGCCGCGTCCCGGACGCCACACCGAACAGGGTGTTGTCGATTCTCCTACCGTCGAGGGAGACTTCCGCCCCTTGTGGCACGCCGAGCAGCTCGATGGTCGCCATCGTGACGTCTGGCGCCAGCGTTCCTACGCGCCCTGCTGTGGAGCCAGGCTCACCCAGCGCCCAAGCGATCGCCACGAGCACGGCGAGTACCGAGAACGCCATCATCCACCGGCTGTCCAACACGCGTCCCACGCTGTGTCGAGGTTGCCCATCGTGCTCTCTTGGTGGATGCGCCATCACTGCTCCGCATCGCCACGGTTTCAAAACGTGCGCGATCGCGTTGCCATTGTAGGATGCTCGCGCATGTTCCGTCACCTTCCGGGGTGTTTTCTCCATGACGACGGCAATTCTCGAAGCACGCGGCCTCACCAAGAGTTACGGGGACAAGGTCGTCGTGGATCGCCTCGACCTTTCCTGCCGGCGGGGCACGGTGCTCGGCCTCCTCGGGCCCAATGGGGCGGGCAAAACGACGACGCTGCGCATGCTCTACGGGTTCGTTCCGCCCGACAGCGGGTCGATTCACTACGCGGGGAAGCGCTTTGACGAGGACCGTGCCGAAGCCAAACGCTCGATCGGGGTGTGCACTCAGGGAGACTCGCTCGATTACGATTTCACGGTTGCGCAGAACCTCCTGATCTATGCGAGCTACTTCCGGCCGAGAGTCGACGACCTCGAGGGTCGCGTCGCGGAGCTCCTCGGTCGGTTCGACCTCGCCGAGTACGCTGATGCGTCGCCGCATGTGCTGTCGGGTGGCTTCGTGCGGCGGTTGTTGATCGCGCGTTCCATCGTCCACCGACCGAGCATCCTGTTCCTGGATGAACCCACGACAGGCCTCGATCCGAGCGCGCGTCTCGACGTGTGGGAGCTCATCGACAGCATGCGCGCGGACGGCTTGGCAATCGTGCTGACGACGCACTACATGGACGAGGCCGAACGACTCAGCGACGAGCTGCTCGTGATTCACGAAGGGCGAAAGGTGGCGCGCGGTGAGCCCCATCGCGTCATCGACACGGTGCTCGGCGACCACGTCATCATCGTTCCCCGCGGTGAGCCGGCCCGTCAGGAGATCGCGGCGTGGCTCCAGGCCCGGGGTGCCGAAGAGGTAGCGACAGTTCTAGGCGAGCTTCGCGTTCCGGTGACCAAGCAGGACCTGGTCGAGCTCACGGCCCGTTTCACGGAGGCGACCTGGCAGGTGCGCCCGCCCAATCTCGACGATCTGTTCATTGCGCTCGCGCGACGCAACGGGAGGTCCGAGTGAGCGGGTTGAAGAGCCTCACCGCGGTTGCCGATTGGCAGTCATGGGCCGTCTTTCGCAGGAATGCACTGGTTTTTCTCCGGCACTGGCGCACCGCGGTGATCCCCCCGGCCATGGAACCCGTCATCTTCTTCGCAGCGTTTGGCATCGGCTTCAGCGGCTACATCGAGACCCTCAGCTACCGCGGGGTGGACATCAACTACGCGACCTACGTCGCTGCGGGCTTGATCGCGTATACGGGTTTCGGCACACCGTATTACGAGGGTCTCTACTCCGCGTACTTCCGCATGTTCTACCAGAAGACTTGGGACGGCATCCTCGCCACGCAGGTCGAGCTCCCGAGCGTCGTATGGGGCGAGATCCTCTGGGGCGCGGTACGCGGGATGGTGAACATCTCAATCGTGTCTGTGGTCATTGCGGTGTTCGACCTGATCGGCCTCGTCGACGTGAAGGTGGAGTTCCTGCTGCTCATGCCTTTTCTTGGCTTCATTGCCGGTTGCGCGTTTGCCTCGTTCGCGCTGATCTTCACCGCGATCGTTCCTGCGATCGATCATATGAACTACCCTGTGTTCTTGATCGGCTGGCCTTTGAGCCTGGTCAGCAACACGTTCTTCCCGGTGGAGCCGCAGAGTCCCGCGCTCCGGGCGCTCATGCAGATCAACCCCGTGTATCAACTCGCGGAGTGCGCCCGCGGTTTTTTGGTGCTCGGAAACCCCGGTTCGCACCTGCTTGGGCTGCTCGGCTCGACCGTTCTTTTCCTCGTTCCGTGTACCCTTTTAGCGGTCCGATTGACGCGTCGGAGGGTTCTCGGTGACTGACCTTCAGCGACCCAGAAATTCAACTGTCAGATCAACGAGTTAGCGGCTGCGCCGGGCCTTGCGTCGACCCCCCTTCAAGGCTAGAAACTCACCCATGGCTGACCCCCCGATCGCGCAACCGAGCTCGCCTGCGTCGGACTACGATCAAAGCGCGATTCAGGTGCTCGAAGGGCTCGAGGCGGTGCGCAAGCGGCCGGGCATGTACATCGGCGATCCGCACGACGGATCCGGCCTGCACCATCTGGTTTGGGAAGCCGTCGATAACGCGGTTGACGAGCACCTCGCGGGCCACTGCGACGCTGTCCAAGTCATCGTTCACTCGGCAGGGTCGGTCACCGTCGTCGACAACGGCCGAGGCATACCGGTTGGCATGCACGACAAGGGAGTGAGTGCCGCCGAGGTCGTCATGACTCAGCTTCACGCTGGCGGGAAGTTCAACAGCGACAGCTATTCGGTGTCGGCCGGGTTGCACGGTGTTGGCGTCAGCGCGGTCAACGCGGTCAGCGAATGGCTCAAGATGGAGATCCGCCGCGAGGGCAAGCTCTGGTTCCAAGAGTACGAACGCGGGGCTCCGAAGGCGCCACTCGAGGCGATTGGCACGAGCAACAAGACAGGCACCAAAGTCACGTTCAAGCCCGACCCTCAAATCTTCACGATGACGGAGTTCAGCTTCGAGGTGCTCAACAATCGCTTGCGTGAGATATCGTTTCTCAACGCGGGCCTCGAGGTTTCACTCGAGGACGAGCGCGGCGAGGGCAAGAAAGTCCTCCACAAGTTCGAGGGCGGGATTCGCGAGTTCGTCGAGTCGCTCAACAAGAAAAAGACTCCCCTCCACGACGACGTCATCTACCTTCACTCGGTTAAAGACGGCGTGGATGTGGAGATTGCGATGCAGTGGAGCGACTCCTACAACGAGTCGATTTTCCCATACACGAACAACGTCTTCAATCGCGATGGCGGCACCCATCTGACCGGCCTCCGCACCGCCTTGACGCGCGTCATCAACCAGTACGGATCGCGAGAGAAACTACTCAAAGACCTCCAGAATCCGCTCAGCGGCGAGGACGTGCGTGAGGGATTGACCGCCATCATGTCGGTGAAGCACCCAGACCCGTCGTTCTCCTCGCAGACCAAAGACAAACTGGTGTCGAGCGAGGTCAAAGGCATCGTCGAGAGCATCCTCAACGAGAAGCTCAGCCAATACCTCGAAGAAGAGCCCAAGGCCGGCAGGCGCATCGTCGAAAAGACGGTCCTTGCGGCGCGCGCGCGTGAAGCCGCACGCCGGGCGCGCGAGATGGTACAGCGCAAAGGTGTCCTCGACGCGAGCACTCTTCCCGGCAAGCTCGCAGACTGCCAAAGCAAGGATGCGAGCGAGAGCGAGATTTACATCGTCGAGGGTGACTCGGCGGGTGGCAGCGCAAAGCAAGGCAGAGACCGCCGCTTCCAAGCGATTCTTCCGCTGCGCGGAAAGATCCTCAACGTCGAACGCGCGCGTTTCGAAAAGATGATTTCGAGCGCGGAGATCGGCACGCTGATCACAGCGCTCGGCTGCGGCGTCGAGGGCGGCGACAACTTCGACATCGAAAAGCTCCGCTACCATCAGGTCATCATCATGACGGACGCGGACGTCGACGGTTCGCACATCCGCACACTATTGCTGACGTTCTTCTATCGCCAGATGCCGCAGCTGATCGACAAGGGATATCTCTACATCGCGCAGCCGCCGCTCTACAAGGTGAAGAAGGGTAAGAAGCTTCGCTACCTCCAAAACGACGAAGCGATGAGCGCGCACCTGATCGAGCTGGGCACCGACCACGTCCAGCTCAGTATGAAGAAAAGCAGCACTCAGCTCGCCGGGGAGCCTCTTCGCAAGTTGGTCAAGGACGTGGCTCGATTCCGCCTGCTGCTCGAGAACATGGGGCATAGAGTCGACCCGCTCGTCGTCGAGGCGCTCGTGACTGCGACCGACCTCGAGGTCGAGGACCTGGCGGATCGGAAGAAGGTGGAGGACGGAATCGCTGCGCTCGAAAAATTCGTCCATTCCAAGCGCGAAGGCGAGCTCGAGGCGACTATCGAACAAGACGAAGAGCACGACCGGCAGCGCGTCCTCATCCGGACGCAAGACGGTCCGACGGAGCGCGTCACGACTCTCGATTTCGATTTCCTTTCCACGGGCAACCTCACTGAGCTCCGCCAGATCTATCTAGGCATTCGAGCGTTGGGGGAACTCCCGTTCGTGCTGACGGTGCTAGACAAAGCGGGCCAGCCTACGGGGGAGCCTTCCGAGATTCCGGACATCGAGGCCCTGTGGGCCACGATGGACGCCCGTGCCCGAAAGGGTCTCGGTATTCAGCGCTACAAGGGCCTCGGCGAGATGAACCCAGAAGAGCTCTGGGAGACCACCATGGACCCAGAGACCCGGACGCTTCTTCAGGTGCGCATCGAGGATGCCCTGGAAGCGGAAGAGCTTTTCAGCGTTCTGATGGGCGACCAAGTCGAGCCCCGGCGCGCGTTCATCGAGAACAACGCGCTCAACGTCACCAACCTCGACATATAGACTCGCACTCGCACTAGCTACTAGTAAGCTCCCACTCGCCACAACGCTTGCGGATCGCACACTAGCCGGTGCGGCGGGAGCGGCGGAGTAAGGCCTGCACCGCCTTGGCGACACGAGGCACTTCCTTTTCGACCTGTTCGAGGAGCTGACTTGCCGCCTCGACATCGTTTTCACGCTCGATGTCGCCGAGAAAGTCGCCCGCTCTCGCCGCGCCGATCTGTTTGCTGGTACCCTTGATCGAGTGAGCGGTCAGGCGCACGGTTTCCATGTCTCCGTCCTGCAGCGCCTGGCCGATCTTCTTTGCGGAATCCTCGAGCTGTTGGACATAGCTCACCATGACGTCTCGGATGAAGTCGTCATCTTCGCCGTCGAGCGACACCAGTTGGCGGACCATGTGCAGGTCGAGCGTGGCGGGTGGCGGCAGCGTGGATACCGGTCTCATCGACTGGGCGCCGGAAACGGGAACCCATCGTTCGAGCGCCTCCGCGAGCATCGACATCCGGACCGGCTTTGCAACGGTGTCGTTCATTCCGGCTTCGCGACAGCGGGTTCGATCGTCTTCCGTGACGCTTGCTGTCAGGGCGATGACGGGCAGGTTCTCATTCTTTGGGGACCGCCGAATGCGTTGCGTCGCTTGAAAGCCGTCCATCAGCGGCATGTAGCAATCCATGAACACGATGTCGTAGTCCTTGTCCTTTGTCTTTTGGAGCGCTTCCCGGCCGTCCATCGCGATGTCGACATCACACGACAGTTTCTTCAAGAGCGCTTCGGTCACCATGCGGCTCGTCGGGTTGTCCTCCGCGACCAGTACGCGCACGCCTTCCCGAATCAAGAGGTCACCGGTACCGGTGGAGTCAGCGACGCGCAAGGTGTCTTCGGGCCCTGGCTCGAGGTTGATCTCCACCTGGAAGCTCGTTCCTTCGTTCAGCTTGCTCGTCACGTCGAGCGTTCCCTCCATCAGTTCGACGAGGTGCTTGGTGATCGCAAGCCCCAAACCGCTTCCGCCCGCCCCTCGATGCGAGCTTGCGTTGCTCTGGTGGTAGCGCGTGAAGATGCTGTCGAGCGATTCCTCGGGAATGCCAACCCCCGTGTCCCGCACGCAAAGCCGAATGCGAGTCGCGTCGGACTGCTCGACGACCTCTGCACTGATGACAACGAACCCCGAGTCGGTGAACTTGATCGCATTGTTGATCAGATTGAGGAGGATCTGCCGGATGCGGCCGCCGTCTCCGATGAAACGTCGCTTCGTGAATCCCTTCATCTCCGACTCGAGCTGAAGCCCCTTGGCGGCGGCGCGTGGTTGCATGAGGGCCACCACACCGTCGATGAGGGTGCTCATGTCGAACGGAGCGCGCTCCAGCACGACTTGACCGTTCTGCAACTGTGAGAAGTCGAGAATCCCGTCGACGATGCCGATGAGGGCGTCCGCCGACTCGCGAATCGCTGTGATCATCTTCTCCTGCTTGCCGTCGAGCTTCGTGTCGAGCAGGAGGGCACTCAGTCCGAGGACCCCGTTCATCGGCGTCCGGACCTCGTGGCTCATGTTGGCCAAGAACTCGGTCTTCGCTCGAGAAGCACGTTCGGCGGCGACCCGAAGCTCCTCCATTCGAACGAGCGTGCGGCCTCGGGCGTAGTTCATGCCGAGCGTGACGGCAGAGAAACCTATCAGGTAGCCGGCGCTCTGCCCCCAGTTGACGCCCTCGACCCCAAGCGACGTGATGGCCCAGCCGACGTCCCCGAGAACCATGATCGCGATGACCCATCTTCGACTGTGAACTAGCGCGCCTGCGGCGAGCTGGATCAAGACATAGAGGTAGAAATCGGACGGATCGCCGCTGAGCGCGTACCCCAGCGTGAAGGTGGCTGTGATTACGACGAATATGGCACCGGCGATGTGGACCGACCACGCGAGCGGAGGCGGTTGCCGATATGCGCGCCACCCGAGCGCGAGCATCGCCGCGCCGGTGAGCCCGTACATGGTCATCAGCTTGAGCCCGGTCTGGTCGAGGTCGGCGGACCACTGCCCTGCGGATAGCCCGAGGTACGCGATCCCGCCGCAGATCACCATCGTGACGAGGTGCCGCCCGGTGATCGTGTTCATGACCCCCCGGCGCTCGCTTGCGGTCAGGGGCACTAGGGCGGCGAGCGTGTCGACGGACGGAGCCGAGTCCGATTCCCAGTTCTCCTCTTCCTTCCAGCGCGCCCCCACAGACTCAGTGTATCGGCCCGTGGCGCGTGTTTCACGGCTTGTCGGACGGAACTTTGTTGCGTGCCTCACGAATCGTGCGAACCGCCACGTCGTGCAACACGCCATTGGATGCAATTAGCTTTCCGGTGCGTGGGTCGGCCGCGTCGCCCTCGTAGGTCGAAAGCTGGCCGCCCGCCTCCAGCACGAGCAGCGCTCCGGCGCACATGTCCCACGCGTTCAGTCCCTTGCTCCCAGTAGATGTCGTAGGTGCCGTCGGCGACTAAGCAGAGGTCGACTGATGCGGCGCCGCAGCGCCGAATGCCTCTAGCCCGCTGCAGAAACAGCGCGAGCTCTGCGTGGTTGTTGTCAGGATTCTTCCAGCGGTCGTAGGGAAACCCGGTTGCGCAGACCGCCTCCTCGAGCTGGGCGCGTGCCGACACCGAGCAGCGTTTTCCATTGCGGAATGCGCCCATACCCTTCGCGGCCTTCCAGGTGACGCCGAGCGCCGGCGCGTGGACAACCCCGGCCAAGCCCTGCGATCCGCGGTAGAGCGCGATCGACACGCCGAAGAAGAAGTGCCCGTGGGCGAAGTTGGTCGTTCCCGTCGATCGGGTCGACGTACCAGACCAGCTCTCCCTCGCCGCTCTCCGCGTTCTCCTCTCCTATGATTCGGTGCGTGGGGAACTCCCGCGAGAGTCGGTCGCGGATCAAACGCTCGCTTGCGAGGTCGTACTCGGTCAGCAAGTCGAAGCGTCCCTTGCGAGAGACCTCCACGCCCGAGCGCCAGCCTTGCATCACGAGCTGGCCGGCTTCGCGCGCCACGCGCTCCGCAATCTCTACGGCGCGCTGACCGTCCTCTGTCATGGTCATGAATTCCTGCATTTTCGCCGATTTCTAGCCGTGCGCCATCGGCGTCTGGGCAGCGAGTGGGTCTTCGCTGGCATTTGGACCCCAAAACCCGTAAAAGGCCGTGCGCTGCAGAGCCCATGATTGGGGCACTGCCCGATGTAGGCAATTGTAGTTATGCCCGACCAGGACATTGTGACGCCAAGCCTTCGCAATCCATTTGAATTGGATGCGCAGAACGGCTCCACCCACGACGACGCACGGGGCGCTGGACCCTACGATGTAGCCCTTCACGAAGGGGAGCAGTTACGCGCGCGCCCGCGCACTGCGGCCGGTCCCGTTGCGATAGGGCGGCAGCATGCCAAGCGTCGAATGACGGTCTGGGAGCGCCTGGACGTGATCCGAGATTCCGGAACCGACCCGACGGTCCTGTATCAAAACTGGGGTCCGAATCTGGATGGCGCGTCGCTGGTCACAGCGGTGATCAAAGTCGAAGGGCGCGACGTCGCTCTTTACGGTCATGATTTCACCGTGCGAGCGGGTTCGATGGACGCGACCAACGGGACCAAGCTTGCGAATCTCATTCGCCTGGCGGGTAGGCAGGGGATGCCTCTGGTCGGGATGAACGATAGTGCGGGCGCGTTCGTGCCAGCAGGCATCGGTGGCCTCGACGGGTATGCCGAGGCGTTCACAGCACTACGGCAAATCAGCGGCGTGGTGCCGAGCATCATGTGCATGTTTGGATACAACGCTGGCGGCGGTTCGTACTTGCCGCGACAGGGCAGCTTCATGATTCAGCCCTCGCATACCTTCTTCGGCTTGACCGGGCCCGGCGTCGTGAAGTCGGTGCTCGGCGAGGATGTCACCGCTGACGAGCTCGGTGGCCCCGGGGTGCATGGGCAAAGCGGCATCGTTGACCTCACCGTGCGTGACGAGGTGGGCGCGCTGCGAACCGCGCGGCGCTTGCTGAGCTACCTGCCGTCCAACAATCACGAGTTTGCTCCGTATCAGAAGACATCGGACGCCATCGACCGTCCGACCGGCGAGATCGACACGCTCCTGCGCAAGGCTTTCAATTCGCCGACCGGGTTCAACACGCCGATCGACGTAACCATCTTGCTTCAGCAGATCTGTGATCACGGCGACTATTTCGAACTGCAACCGCAACGGGCCCGCAACACGATCACGGCGTTTGGGCGCCTCGGTGGGCACGTCGTCGGTTTCGTTTGCAACAACAGCGCTGTGGCGTCGGGGCAAATCGACGTCGACGCGGCGTTCAAAAACTCCCGATTCATCCGGTTCTGCAATCTCTACAACATCCCGGTGATCTTCATGGAGGACACGACAGGGTTCCTGCCGGGCCGCGAACAGGAGAGTCGCGGCATCGTGCAGGCGGGCCGTGCGATGCTCGACTCGATCATCGACCTCCGCACCCCGCGCCTTCTCCTCATCATCCGTAATGCATTCGGCGGGGCGTATGCCGCGTTCAACTGCTATGCCGTTGGCGCGGACCACGTCATGGCGCTTCCGACGACCCGCGTCGCCGTCATGGGCCCCGCCGGCAAGGAATTCGTTTACAAGAAAGAGATGCGTGAAATGCGTAGCCAAGCGAAGGCGCGCGTGCAGGCGGCGATCGACGCTGGTGCATCGACGGCCGACGCGGAAGCTGACGCGGCCGCCTGGGTCAAAGAGCAAGAGGGGGCGTTCAACGCGCGCTACGAGCAAGAACTCATGAATCCAAGGGAAGCTCTCAGCCTCGGCTCGATCTCCGAGATCGTCATGCCCACGGACGTGAGGGCCTCGCTTGCCAAGAACCTCGATTTCTACTTGTCGCACTACACCCCGGAGCCGCTGCAAGCAGTTCAGCGTGAGTTCCACTGATGACTTCCACCGGCTACATGCACAATCCTCTCATTCATCGGGATCGCCGACTCGGACAGTCCGAGTCCGAATGGGTGCGCTCGTTCGGCTGCGAGGACATGACGGTTCTCATCGTCTGTCGCGGTCCGATTCGGCGGGAGGCGCTGGACATCTTTGCTGAGATGGGGATGACGAAGGTCGGGATTCTCCTGTCCGAAAAGGATTCCATCGTGTATCCGCGCGCGCTGGCGCCGGAGCTTCGTCGATTGGATCCTTCGCGCGTTCACGCGGTCTCCGACTATTCCGGAGCAAACAAAGAGGAGCGAACTCAGCGTATCGCGCAGATCATCGAGATCGCCAAAGACAACGGCTACGACTACATCTTCGCCGGCTACGGTTTCATGGCGGAGGACGAAGAGTTCGTCCGCTCGATTGAGGAGTCCGGACTGCGGTTCATCGGCCCCTGTTCGCACACGGTTCAGGCGGCTGGCTTCAAAGATGAAGCGAAGCGCACGGCAGAGCGGGTGAACGTGAGTGTCACCCCCGGCATCAACGACGCCACATCGCGCCTTCTTCTCAAGAAGCACGCGGACCGTAAGGCGTTGAGCAAGCTCGCCAAGAAGCACGGTCTCGACGTCGCCGAGCTCGGTAACGATGACATCGAGCTCGAAGCGGTGGCCGATGCGGTGCTGGGGGCTTCCTACGATGCCGGCATCGACCTCTACACGGTGGACGAGCTCGCCGAACAAATTCAGATCGAAGTCGCCGCCATCCTCGACAAAGGCGAAGCCAGCCGGATTCGCCTCAAGGCGATCGGCGGTGGCGGTGGCAAGGGGCAGCGAATCATCGACACCGCCGACCAAGCGCCAGCGATGGTGCGCGAGATTCTAAGCGAGGTGAAGACGCTCGGAGTTGGCGACAACAAGAACATCCTCGTCGAGCTCAACATCGAGACGACGCGCCACAACGAGATCCAACTCCTCGGCAACGGCGAATGGACAGTTTCCCTCGGCGGACGTGATTGCTCGCTCCAGATGCACGAGCAGAAGCTGCTCGAGGTCTCGATAACGCAAGAGACACTCGGCGCTGCGGTCGAACGCGAGCGGGCGGCGGGCAACGAAACGACGGCCATCGCGATCGAGCAGGACCTCGCAATTCTCCGGCGGATGGAGGAAGAGGCTGAACGCTTCGGCGAGGCGGTCAAGCTCGATTCTGCCTCGACGTTCGAGTGCATCGTAGATGGACCTCGTCACTACTTCATGGAAGTCAACACGCGCATTCAAGTCGAGCACCGCGTGTCCGAACTTTGCTACGCACTGCGCTTCCGCAACCCTGATGACAGGAACGATTCGTTCGATGTGCACTCGCTCGTCGAGGCGATGGCCTTGCTCGCAAAGCACAAAGCCCGGCTTCCCCGGCCCGAGCGTGTTCGACGGGATGCCGCCGCGGTCGAAGCACGCCTCAATGCAATGGACCAATCTTTGTCGCCGCACGCCGGCGGCGAGATCATGTCGTGGTCGGATCCGATCGAGGGTGAGATTCGCGATGATCAGGGCATCTGTTTCAAGAACCCCGACACCCATTTGTTCATGCGCTACAAGCTCGCCGGCGCGTACGACAGCAACATCGCCCTCCTGGTGACCACCGGGGACGATCGCCGCCAGAGCTACGATCACTTGCGCGAAGTGCTGAGGCGCACCGTTCTGCGCGGCCCCGACCTCCAAACGAACCTACAATTCCACTACGGGCTCGTGCATTGGTTCTTGGCCAACGGCGTGGATGCCAAGCCGACGACGCGATTCGTGGTTCCGTACCTGACGCTCGTAGGAGAGCTTCGGCAAGAGGCCAACGAGATCGACCCGGACTACGCATACGATCGCCTCTGCCGTCAGTACTCGAAGGCTGCGTCGGGTGATGCTGCGGCGACTCGAGCGACCACTGAGATTTCGGTGTTGAAGAGGACGCTGCTCGGCCGGCCGCTTGGTCGCATCCTGCGGCAACCGCATCTACTTTCCGCGTGGCTCAGCTCGAACAAGAGCAACTTCGAGGTCAAGAACCGCCGCGTCACCTGGTACCGTAACCCCCTGCTCGTGCTAGCCGACACCTACGACCTGCTCCACATGGACGCCGCAGTGAATCTTCCAGCCGCGCATCGCATTTGGGAGCAAGACCAAGTGGTCCTTGGCGACGGACTTGCGTTCTATGCGGAGGTGCAGGAACGCGTGGGTGACCTGTCTTGGCCCGAGGTCGATGGTCTTCTCAAAGCCAAGAAGCCCGCGAAAGGCTTCGGCGCCGGGCAGTGGAAGCTGGTGCGCGAGGCGCATCTAGGATTCCAGCTCGGGATGGAGATGTATAGCCTGCTTCCGCTGATCGCCGACAAGGTTGGCTTCTTCGACCTTCGCGTGAATGACGACCTTACGCTCACCATCCCAGAACGACTCTTCGATCGCGACCATCAAGCGAAGATGAAGAAAGTGCTCGTGCCGCCTCCGGTCAACAAGGCCGACGAGATCGTCGCCGTGAGCGGCGGCATGTACTATGCGCAGGAAGCGCCCGGCCTGCCGTCCTTCATCGAAGAGGGACAACACTTCGAGATCGGCGACCCGCTCTACATCGTCGAAGTCATGAAGATGTTCAACAAGGTCTATGCACCGTTTGCAGGAACCGTCGACAAGATCCTCGTGGACACCAACGGCACCATCGTCTCCAAGGGCCAGGCCCTCTTCAAGGTCACCCCCGACGAGCAGTTCGTCGAGGAAGATCCAGCAGAGGTCAAGGCTCGGATCGAGTCGAACACCGAACGATACCTAACCGCGGTGGCCTAGCTGCCGCACTGTCGCCTAGCTAGCGTGTGACCCAAAAAGCTCCGCACACTAGAAGCGGTCGTCCCGGCTGGTGGCTAGGACTACACGGTTGCGGCCTGCTGCTTTTGCGCGGAAGAGGGCGCGGTCGGCAGTGGTCATGAGGCGGGCTCTGAGGTCGCGCGGCGGCTGTCCGTTGAGGTCGCGCAGGCCCATTAAGGTCGAGACGCCGATCGAAACTGTGATTCTAGGGAGCCTTCCCGCTGGTCGCATCGGACCCGCCGTGCTCGCCGCGACGTGACTTCGCAGATGGTCTGCCAGCGCGTGGGCGCTCTCTTTCGAGGCATGTTTCTGGACGACGATGAACTCGTCGCCTCCGAAACGGAATACATCACCCACGCCGGCCGCCGCTTCGTACAGTGCCCTGCCGGTTCGCTTCAACGCCTCGCTGCCCGCGGCGTGGCCGAGCTTGCTGTTGACGCGCTTGAGGTGATCGACGTCCACGAACATGAGCGCCATGTCGCGATCTCCGCGGCGCGCCGACGATACGGCCCTCCCGAGGAGCCTGTTCAGCTCTCGCACGTTACGGAGGCCGGTTAGCGGATCGTGTGCGGCGAGACCCTCCTGGCGCCGGAGCGATGAGCTCTGGATCAACGACGTGGTGATGTAGCGAGCCAGTCCGGCGACGATACGGGTGTCGCGGGCGGTGAAACGCGCCGGCGACTTGGGGTTGACCAGTTGCACTAGCCCGAGCGACTGATCGCCGTTGTGTAGAGGCGCCAACAGAGCCAACGCGGTCTCGTGCGAGGAGTGTGTGGAAAACTGGGGGTCTGATGTCAGCGACGAAACGATGAAGGCTGTTTTTCGGTCGAGCGCGCGCCTGGCCAGTCTCGGGTTCAGTGGAACCCCATGTTCGATGACGAATTTCGCGTCTGGACCGCACGCCGCGACGCAGCGAAGCGAGTCGGCGTTCTGCCCGATGAAGAGCGACCCCCCGGTCGCGCGGACGGCGAGCGCGGCGGCCTCGAGCCCTTCCCCGAGCACGCGCATGACCGGCCGCGCCCGGGAGTTTGACGCCCCCAAAACGAATTCCTCGAGCTGTGCCCCCCTCAAGGTGTGAATTCGCACAACCAAATCGTAGGCAGTTCGGACACGATAAGCCAATCGAGTGCTCCATTGTATTGCACTGTAGGTGCCCATTGGCTTGAATGCAGCGTACAATGCGGAACGCTGAGGGTTGGAGGGCCTTGATGGCACACGCGCGTTTCATTGCCTTACTTTTGCTTACGATAGTTGGCTTGGTTGCGGGCTGCGGAAAAGAACAGGCGCCCGTCGATCGAGTCGGCACCAACGCCGTTGCAAAGAGCTTCTTTCAGGACTCGTCCTGGTACTTCGGCCGCACGGTCATCGACGTCGACTACGAGGGGGGTCAGCTCGGAACGTTTCCAGGCGATGCGGCGCTCGACTTCCAGGGCTCTGACCTCGCGTCGATGCCGCGCATCCGTTGGGTGATCGAGGAAGACTCCCTGCTCGCGTTCCGCGACTACGAGCTCGTTGAAGGGGCCAACCCAGGAATGCCCGAACCGGGTTCGCTACTCGGTCAGCCCATTGCAGCGTTCGAGATCGAAAAGCACTTCGACATCCGCCGCGCTTATACCGACTCGACCGGCGAAGAGCTCAACATTATCGAAGAGAACGACACCGATCGTCCGTGGTACGAGCGCGACCACATGCGCGTGAAATGGGGGGCGAACCTCTTACCCGGGTACTATGGACAGACCAGCGATCTGCTCGCGATTCTCGGGCTGTTCGAGCGGCAGTCGGCAGACCTGTTCATTCAGGTTGGGTCCGATTTTCCAGAGTCCTGGCAGCCAAGATTTCACTTCATGCCGTGCGACACAATGGCGGACGACGGCGAAGCATGCACCGTGCACGAGCGGCCCTGGGCGGCCGACTACGACTTCGATACGCTCTACGCGTTCGACTTCGTGACGCAGGAGCTCCTTGCGCCCGGACAGGTCGTCGACCCCCTCACCGGGCGGAACGTAAATTGGTGCCAGTCGAATTTCACCGACGCCCCGACTTGCACCACCACCGCCGTGTACGTTCGAAACAGCTTCCTCCGGGTGAGTGACAGGCGCCAGTACGAGCCCGTCAACTGGGTGGACTCCCGCTTCGAACGCGCTGGGTACTTCCGGTTGGAGCGTCCTACGGTCGATCGATCCACCGATCCCACCGACCCGGCCTACTTCGAGACTGACTTCCTCAACTACAGTATCAACCGGCACAACATCTGGTACGACTGGCACGACGAGGAGGGCAATCCCATTCCCCATGCGGATCGTCGTGTTCGTCCGATCCTCTTCTACACGACGCCCGAGCTTCCGGCGCACCTCGTCGAACCGAGCTTTGAAGTGGCCGCGCGCTGGGACGAAGTGCTCATGCAGACGGTGCGCACGCTGCAGGGGCGCCCCAGCGCGGTGTATCCAGACCTCGCGTGCCAGACCAACGACCCAGACGCGTACTGCTCTTGCGTGCACGACCCGGACACTGGTGCGATTCTCAACCCGACGTGTCCGGGCCGCTACGAACCCTTCGAGACGCCGGCAGATGCCGAAGCGCGGGGCGTACAGAACCCCTACGATTGCTGGGTAGAAGTGCCGCCAGACGCGCGCCCGGACCTCAATCGCGCAGACTTGCGTGACGCCCACTTCGACGGCTGGTTCGAAGCGGGGCTCGCGGGCTCCGAGTGCGTGCTTCGCCTGCGCGTGAACAGTTGTAACAAGGCGTCGATCGCCGAGAACGGGGGCAGCGTCGAGGGGCTCGATTGCCAAGAGCGCGGGGACTCCCGCTTCAAGTTCCTCAGCTACGTGGACCAGCCCGGCACGGGTTTTCTAGGGATTGCCACCTTGCGTGGCGATCCGGTAACCGGCGAGATCCTCGTCGGTGACGCGAACATCGGGGGTCCCGCTCTCGACCGCTATCGCACCACCGCACTTCAAATGTACGACCTCATCAACGGAGATCTGACCGACGAAGAGTTCCTGACCGGCGAGGATGTTCGGACATATCTGGAGAACCTCGACAGGGTGCAGCTCCCGGCGCGTCCGCGCATCGACTTCAGCGTCGCGCTTGCCCACGGGACCGCGTTGCCTTCCGATGTTGCTTCAGTCGACCAGCGGATGGCCGCGTTCGCGACGCGCGCACAGTTCTTGGCAGGGCCTGCGGGTCGCTCCAATACGTTCATCGATAGGCGAGCAGCGCTCAAAGGTAGCGACACCGAGCGCCGGCTGATGGAGAGCTTCGAAACGTTGATGCTGGCCGGCATCGACGTCGTACCAGACGGGTTCGGGCCGGCCGATATCGGCGATGACATTCTCGACCGAGTTTCGCCATTTCGTGTCCCGGTGCACGAGCAGCTTCGCGACTTCATCGAGCAAGAGAACGCGATTTCACGACGCAATGTGATGATGCCCAACGAGTTCATCGACAACTCGGTGCTCTTTTTCGTGAACCAGCACAAAAATTGGCCGCGCGCGCGCCTCGAAATCGGGCTCAATCGGTTGCTCTACTTCCACACACAGCTCCACGAGCTCGGGCATTGCTTGGGTCTGCGCCACGACTTCGGCGGGTCTGCTGACACCGGTAACTACGACGACGAGTACTATCATATCAACCGCCAGTTTCCGTTGCCCGACCCGGCTGCGTACGACGTAGACGGGACACCAGGGTTGAACGCGACTGAGCAAATCGCATTTGAGGCGGCGCTCGACGAGGCGCGCCGCAAGCGCGAGCTCGCGGGGATCGACACGCACATGGATTCCTCCGTGATGGAGTACAACGCGCAGTGGTATGGTCGTACTGTTACCGAAGCGGGGAGGTACGACATCGCCGCGCTGAGCTTTGGCTATGGCGATCTCGTCGAAGTGTACGAGAACGTCGACCGGCGGGATGTCGCTGACATCGACCCAACCAACACCGGTAGGGCCTGGGCGAAATACTACCAAGGTGGCGAAGCCTGCGCCGTCGATGCGGATTGTGCCTTCAGCACCGAGGGCTCCCGCAGTGCCGAGCTGAACGACGTCAACCTCTCCGCCGGGCTCACGCAGTCCTGCGTGCCACATCCAAATGGGGAAACCACGCACGGTCGGATTTGCAGCGGCTTTGATGACGACGTCGCCGCCCTCGCGGTGGGCAACCCGCGGAGCGCGCATCTCCCAGTCGACTATCGCTTCTGCTCGGACGAGCGCGTTGGAACACTCGGCTGGTGCCATCGCTTCGATGAGGGCGACAGCTATCGCGAGATCGTCCGCAACCTCGCCGAGCAGTATGAACGCCAGTACATATTCACCAACTTCCGCCGCTATCGTTCGGACTTCGAAATCGGGCAGTACATCTTCGGTCGCCTGATCGGTCGACACTTCACGATCTTGCAGGACATCTTTCAGAACCTCTTGTTCCGCTATCAAGTCGACCCCGAGTTCCGGACCGACGACGACGACTTCGGGTTTTACGATCAGTTCATGGCCAGCGCCGATGTATTGAACTTCTACGCCCGAATTCTCGGTCAACCCGACATCGGCTCGTACGCGTTCAATCCTGCGAGCGGCAACTTCGAACGTTTCAGCGCGACCCCAGATGCCTTCGGCGCCGAGGTGAGCTTGTCTATCGGCCTCGGGCGATACCTATCATCGACCTACCAGCGAGGCCTGACGGGGATCTTCCGGATCGAACGCATCGGCTCGTTCTACGACAAGTGGTTCGCCATGCAGATGCTCACGCAGCGGGGGTGGACGACCAGCTTCACGCGCGACGTGCCGTTCTGGACCAATTTCTACGACTTGTTTCCCATCGAGATGCAGCAGATCTTCCAAGGCATCATTCAAGACCAGCCGGAGTCGATCTCTCCGCGCATTGCGTGCGACCCGAGCAGCCCTCCTGATTCGTGCGTCGACGCGCGCATCATCTACATGGACTTCTATCGAGGGGACTGCAGTCAACCCGAAACGTGCCGGCCCGATCCGGTCGCGGAGACGTACGCGGGGCTGGACATCATCGACGGCGGAAGCTCGGTGTTGTTGCAATACCTCGCAGCGGTGTTCGCCCTGGCCGACTTCCCGGTGTTTTTCGACACGACATTCCAGAACCAGCTTTTCATCTGCGTCGAGGGCGAGGGCGACTGCTTCGACCCGAGTGATGGGTCCGTCGAGGGTGTGGACTTCGTGCGACATCGCTCCTCGCGCTTCGGAAAAACGTTCCTCGCGTTCCAGATCGAGCCCAGCATCGCCATCCCGAATCAAGAGTCGATCGGGTTCAACATGGTCGAAGAAGCCTCCAACAACGCGTTCGCGATCGATATCCTCGATCGTCTTGCTGACGGGGAAACCGTTCCGCAGGGCGAGCTAGACGAGCTCGAGACCCGCGGTTACCACCTCCCGCTCAGCGTGGATGAGGCTCTTTCCGACTTGAGCAGCTTGGACCGACGCCAACGCAGTCTCGAGTCGTTCTTCTTCCAGTTGATCGACCTTCAACGCCAGCTCGGCATCGCGAGTTACCTGGGGTTTTGAGCAATGACTAGCGCCAAGCACATCACGTTCCTGTTCGCGCTGTCCTTCGCGCTGTCCTGCGCGGCCGGCTGCACCAAGGGGGGGCCAAGCGTGGACCGGACGCAGCCAAACCTGGTCGACAAGGACTTGTTCGAAGGCGAATGGTGGGTTGCCCAAACCGTGATCGAGGCTGACGCCGACGCCAGCGGACCCACGTGGACCGGCGACATGGGGTGGGCTGACCTCGCCATCGACAACAACGGGCAGTCGGGAACGCTCGGGCGTATCCGCTGGGTCATCGACCAAGACTTCTTGTTTGCCTTTCGAGCGTTCGAGCTCGTCGATGGCTCGAACACCGACGGCGCCAACGACGCGTACCGGGGGCAGCCCCTCGCTGCTTTCGAGATCATCGACCATATCGACGTGCGTCCCCAGTACAACCCCGTGACAGGGGAAACCCGGAACGTGGTCGAAGAGGATACCGAGGACCGGCGCTGGTACGAGCGCGAATTCATGCGCGTGAATTGGTCCAAGAACCACGTTCGCTCGTTCTATTTCGCGGCCGAGCTTCCGGCGTTGGGCGATTGGACGCTCGAGCCTGGAGAGTTTTTCATCCAAGATCGTGCGGCTCACTGCACCGGGGAGGGCGAAGAGGAGCAGTGCAGCTTCCCCAAGTCGTGGGAGCCTCAGTTCGTGACTGTGGGGGAAGACCCTGCGTACCGATTCGCCTACGAATGGCCGGAGGGCAGCGAAGACATCACGCACTACATGAGCTTCGTGACCTTCATGAACCTTTCTCCAGGCGGCGTCTGCCTCCGGACCAGCGGCGCGCCATGCCAGACGCTGTCCATTCCGCACCGCTTGGCTTTCCTCCGAGTCCCGCCCGATCATCAATACGCGGCCGCGACGCAGACGCACGAAGAGTACGACCGCTTCGGAGTGTTTCGGACGCATCAGCGCACGTACTTGCGTGCCGACCAGGACAGCGTGACGCGACGTTGCGATCGCAACATCGATTGCGGCATCGGGGGCTACTGCGACGTTCAACAGCACGTCTGCGCAGGGGGCCTCGGCGAAGACTACGGCGAAACGGACGCGCTCGCGTTCCTGCGCCCGCGACACAACCTATTTCGGGAGTCGTTGACCGATCAGGCATGCAGTGTCGACTGGGAGTGCGACGGCCGGTTCCTCGATACCCCGGGCACCGGCGGCTCGGTTTGCGATCGAGTGGCACGGCGATGCACGATCCCCATGCGCGACCGCGTGCCGCGACAACTGGATAATGGGCCGGGCGCGGTCGCCTATTATCTGACCGAGGGCTTCCCGGCGCATTTGGTGTCTCCGGCCATGGAGGTCATGGGCAACTGGAACGAGGTGTTCATGCGTGGGTGGCGCGCGGCCCGCGACGAGGCGCTTCCGACCTACGGCCAAGTGAGTGTCTCCTGCCAGACGGTCGACCCCACGCGCTATTGTTTCTGCGGCTCGCCCGACGACGTCGGCGGCACATGCCGCGGAAAGTACGACCCCTTCGTCAGCCCCGAACAATGGACGACGCTCGGGGTGACCGACCCCTATCAGTGCTACGTCGAGAACCTGGAGTTCGCAGAGCCGCAGACGCCGACCAGCTACGACGACTATCCGCTGCCGCAGACCTACCGATATCGCTTCGTGGGTGACGAGTGTCTCATCGTTCTTCGGCCCAATGTATGTGACTGGCATCGTACCGACGCCACGCAGCAGTGTGACGACGTCCTCGACGACGAGGGTGAGCCCATCGTTTGGGAGCAGCTGGGCGACATCCGATATCAGTTCGTCAACTACATCGATCAGGCCAGCGGTTTGCGTTTCAGCGGCGTCGCTAGTCCTCTCGCCGACCCGACCACGGGTGAGCTCATCGTTGCCAACGCTAGCCTTGCTGCGACCAGCATCGAAGCCATGGCGACGAGGGCACTGGAGTATTTTCCGGTTCTGCGGTGTGCCCACCCGAGCCTCGGATGTGAACCAGGGGATGAGGCTGCCGCAGAGCAGTACCTCAGCGGAGAGAATCTTCGCGGCTACTTCTCTCGCCTCGGAAGAACCGAACACCCGCAGGGGCTCGCCGCGTCGGGTTCCGACGGCTTCAGCATCGACGATACGAGCCGCCCGGCGCTTCCGGTGGGTCTCAACGCAACGCTCCGTGCTGTCATGGAGCGGGCGGAGGACCGCATCGATCGGCTCCACGGCCAAGAGGGCCGCGCGCAGATCCTGAGCGATCGCATGCGGCGCTTGGCCGGCACCTCGATCGAACAGAAGCTCATGGGGTCGCTCGGTGTGAACGGGTCCGACGCACTCAACCGCCATTTCGATCACGGCCAAACCAACGTCTTCGGCATCACCCCACAGGCGAGCGTCTATGACGAGGATGTCCTCGACCAGATCTCTCCTTTCCGCGGGGCAGGCTTCTCGCGTTCGCTCACCGCGGGGATCGATGCGGAGGCCGAGCTCTCATCCCGCAATATCTGCGCTTTGAACGACTCGATGTTCCGGTCACGATACTTCGAGTATTGGGCAGAGGCGTTCCGCGGCAGAGACTCGGCAGAGGCCTCGATCCGCATGCAACAGTTGCAGCTCCGTATGGTCGTGCACCACGAGCTCGGTCACTCCGTGGGGCTGCGTCACAATTTCGCAGGAGCCTGGATCGCGACAACTACGGTGACGGCTATTTCAACGTCGTCATGGGCGCCTCGACCGAGGCGAGCGATGACCTTCCGTTGCCTCAGCTCACCGACTACGATCTCGACGACGACGGTTTCGTCGCCGGACCGGAATTCGACGAGTATCTCGCGGAGCTTCGTGACGCGCGCAACGAGCGGGCCCAACGCGGCGCACACAACTACACGACCAGCTCGACGATGGACTACAACGGCGATACAGCCGACGCGCAGGGGCTTGGACGCTACGATGTGGCGGCCACCGTGTGGAACTATTTCGACCTTCGCGAGGCGTACGACCTGCGCGGCGTGGTCGGGGGCGTGAAGACACCGACCAACGGTCCGTTTCAGGGACTCGCGCGCTCTCACGAGGTGGATAGGGTTTGGTGGCGTTCGTACCGTGGTGGCGAGAGCTGCCGCGCCGATGTGGATTGCCCCGCTTCGCAGGCCTCGGGGGCGCTGCGCAACGGGCAGCCCGTGTACCAACGTTGCGTGCAGAATCCACGAAACGTGTTTCCCCAAGAGCGATGCGGCGGCCAATCGGACTGCGTCTGCTCGAGCTTCGACGCCGACGTCGATGACTATGCAGACTTTGCGGCCTATCTCGACGGCGCGAGCAGCGATAGGAACTACGCGCCGGTTAGCTACTTGTTCTGCCCCGACGACCGTACCAACGACATCTCCTGGTGCAGTCGCTTCGATGCCGGGGAGAGCTTCCGAGAAGTGATCGACCACTATCGCCGCTCCTGGGAAGAGCGATACCCGGAACAGTACTACCGGCGATTCCGCCGTGATGGCGCGCGTGACGGAGGCTCGATCCCGATGGTTCGGGACGCGGCGAAGATCTATCAGCACCTGTTCTTTCGCTTCAACTTCGAGCCTGGCTTCTCCCTGAACTCCGGTCCGCTCGGTTTCGACGATCAGTTTTTGGCGTCGATCGACGCCATGAACTGGTTCATCGAGATCGTGAATCTCCCCGACGAGGGCTCGTACCAGTATGACGCCGCCGAGAACACCTACCGATGGCTCGGCGAACCGATCGACCTGCCCAGCGCCGATCTGAGCTTGTTGCCCGGACAGGGCTTCGGGATGTGGACGAAGTACCAGGACGGATACTTCGGATTCTTCCGGCCAGAGCGCGCTGGCGTCTTCTACGACAAGTTCTATGCGTTACGGGCGCTCGCAATTCGCGACCGTGGTCTGAGCTTCACCATCGATGAGCGCTACTTCATCAATTTCTACGACCTCTTCCAGACCGAGATGACCGAGTTCTTCGGCGGACTGATCCTCCAGGACGAGAGCTGGTTCGCACCGAGACTAGTGATGGAAGATGGGGAGCCCGTCGTTCAACACATGAGTTGGTACCGCGGCTTGGCGTTGGGCGAGTGCATCGAGGACGGCACGCGCGTGCCATGTCGGGGCAGTCAACGCGATGTCTACCCGGGGCCGGCGATCGAGGGGACGACCAATGAGGTTCTGCGAAGCTGGGCCGCGATCCTCGCCCTCGCACAGTTCCCCGTCTATTACGACACCAGCTTCGAACAGCGGCTCCTCGTGTTCAAGGCGGGCAGTGGCTCCGGCTTCAGTATCCCCGACATTCAGTCTGACGGGAGCCCGACCTGTGTGTACGGGACGGACGGCCTGGGAGCGGGTCACATCGTCGTCGATCCAAACGTCCCGAACGATTGCGACGCGGCGGAGGACGCCGACTATGTCGTCTTCGAATCGAATCGCTTTCGAACTCCTTACGTGGCTGTGAAGATCCGGCCGAGCCTCGAACTGAACCTGGAGGAAGAGCAGGTCGGTTTCCAGTTGCTCAAGCGCCTCGTCGACCTGCAAAACGAAGCCCAAGCGCTCGATCCGACCGATCCTACCCGCGCCGGCAAGCTTCAGGAGTTGCAGCATGGCGAATCATTCCTCGAATACCTGATCGAGCTCCAGACAGAGTACGGGATCAGCAACTTCTTCTGATGGCAGGCCCCTGCGGGTACACTAAGATCCTGTGATGGGGGCTCCGTTGCCGGACAAGGACGACCTTCTTCGACAATATCGAACGATGATGGTGATTCGCCGCTTCGAAGAGGAGGCGGCACGCAACTATGCCAAGGGCAAGATTGGCGGGTTCCTTCATCTGTACATCGGGCAGGAGGCCATCGCGGTGGCCGCGGCGGAGGTCCTCGAAGATCGCGACTACATCTTTCAGACGTATCGCGATCACGGCATTGCGCTTGCGCGCGGAATGGCCGCCGACGTGGCGATGGCAGAGCTGTTCGGCAAGGACACCGGGTGCTCGCGCGGCTTCGGTGGTTCGATGCATCTTTTCGACGTCGAGCGCGGCTTCCTCGGTGGCTGGGCGATCGTCGGTGGCCATCTGGCTCTCGCGGCGGGGACGGCATTCAAGTCGAAGTACGCCGGGGAAGACCGCGTCACGATCTGTTTTTTCGGGGAGGGTACGACCAACATTGGCGGCTTCCATGAGGCGATGAGCCTGGCGGGCCTGTGGAAGCTCCCGGTCGTCTTCGTGTGTGAAAACAATCAGTACGCCATGGGCACCCCACTCGAACGAACCAGCCCACTCAAAGATCTGTCGATCAAGGCCAAAGGCTACGGGATGCCTGGCGATCGATTCGAGGGCCACGACGTCGCGGTGGTACAAGAGCGCCTTGCCAAGGCAGTCGACCGAGCGCGTTCGGGCGGAGGGCCGACGTTCGTCGAGATTCAAACCTACCGGTTCCGCGGCCACTCGATGAGCGACCCGGCGAAATACCGGAGCCGCACCGAGCTCGAGCAACGCAAGCAGCAGGATCCGATCGTCGTAGTGCGCGAAAGACTCATGGGACTTGGCATCGACGAGAACACCCTCGATGACATCGATATGGAAATCGATGAGGAGATCGACGCGGCGGTACGCTTTGCCGATGAGTCGGCGCCCGCGCTCGAGGACGTGATGATGAGCACTGTGCTGGCTCCGGAGGACGGCGCGTGAGGGAGATACGCTACAGGGAGGCGCTCCGCGAAGCGATGTTCGAAGAGATGGAGCGCGATGAGAGCGTGTTCCTCATGGGCGAGGAGGTCGGCCACTACCAGGGCGCATACAAGGTGTCGGAAGGCTTGCTCGAGAAGTATGGAGAGCGCCGCGTCATCGACACTCCGATCGCGGAGGCCGGTTTCGCGGGAGTGGGCATTGGAGCGGCGATGGTTGGTCTCCGGCCGATCATCGAGTTCATGACCTGGAATTTCTCGTTCGTCGCCTTTGACCAAATCATCAGCAACGCCGCCAAGGTTCACCAGATGAGCGCCGGCAAGATTCGAGTGCCGATCGTGTTTCGCGGGCCGAACGGCGCCGCGAAGCAGGTGGCTTCACAGCATAGCCACAGCGTGGCGCCGTTCTACGCCCATATTCCGGGCCTCCATGTCATTCAGCCGAGCACCCCTCGGGACGCGAAGGGCCTCCTCAAGAGCGCGATCCGCAGCAACAATCCCGTCATCTTTCTCGAGGGCGAGACTCTCTACGGTGTCAAAGGAGAGGTGCCGGACGAAGGCGTCGACGAGCTCATCCCGATCGGCCAGAGCCGCTTGGCCCGGGCCGGGACGGACTGCACGATCGTCAGCTGGGGCCGTCCGTACTACACGGTGTTGGCAGCTGCCGAGAAGCTGGCCGGCGAGGGCATCGAGTGCGAGGTCATCGACCCGCGCACCCTTCGACCTCTCGACACCGAGCTGATGGTGCAGAGTGTGAAGAAGACCAATCGTTGCGTGGTGGTTCACGAACACTGGCCCTATGGCGGTCCTGGTGCCGAAATCGTCGACCGGCTTCAGCGCGAGGCGTTCGACCATCTCGACGCGCCGCTAGAGCGAGTGACCGGGCTCGACGTGTCCATGCCCTACGCGGCCAATCTCGAGAACAAGGTCCTTCCAACCGAGGAGCGAGTGATCGACGCCGTCAAGCGCGTCAGTTACGCAAAGTAAGCCATGGCCAAGATCATCGGATTACCTAAGCTCTCCCCGACGATGGAAGAAGGCACCCTGGTCGCGTGGATCAAGAACGAGGGCGATGAAGTCGAGGTCGACGACCTTCTGGCCGAAGTCGAAACCGACAAGGCAACGATGGAGTTTCGTTCGTTTGACCGCGGCGTATTGCTGAAGATCTTGGTCCCAGCCGGAGAGGCCCTCGAGCCCGATGTGCCGGTGGCGATCATTGGGAAGGCGGGGGAGGATATTAGCGAGCTGCTTGCGGAGGTTGAGGCGGGGGCCGGGGCAGCGGCAGCGGCAGCGGCAGAGACAGCGGCAGAGACAGCGGCAGTGCCAGCGTCGGGGGCGGTGCCAGAGTCGCGGAGCGAGGGGCGCGTTCTCTCGTCTCCGCTCGTGCGTCGGCTGGCTCGCGAACGAAGCATTGATCTGCACACGGTGCAGGGGTCGGGCCCTCGCGGTCGCGTCGTCAAGCGTGACATCGAGGCGCTCCCGGGCGAGCGCGATGCGAGCCGGGGTGCGCCTGCTCTTGGTGGCGAAAGGCTTTCCCCCCGGGTCGTCAAGGCGAGCAGCATGCGACGGACGATTGCGCGGCGGCTCACGGAGTCCATGCAGACGACACCACACTACTATCTCACCATCGATGTCGACATCGCGCCGCTCGCCGATGCACGCAAGGCGATGAACGCGGAGCTCGAGGCGGCGGGTAAGAAGGTTTCGCTGAACGATCTGATCATCAAAGCGGCCGCGATCGCGCTTCGCCGCGTCCCCGAGGTCAACTCCTCGTGGATGGGCAAAGAGATTCACTACCATCAAGTCGTCGACATCTCGGTTGCGGTAGCTGTGGACGAGGGCCTGATGACGCCGGTAATCCGCGACGCGGATCGCAAGGGCGTTATGCAGATCGCCGAAGAAGTTCGCGATCTCGCGGCCCGCGCGCGGGACAAGAAGCTGCAGCTCGAGGAGATGACCAACGGGACCTTCTCGATTTCAAACCTCGGGATGTTTGGGATCGAAGAGTTCACCGCGGTGATCAATCCCCCCGAAGGCGCGATCCTCGCGGTGGGCACCATCCGAAACGAGCCCGTCGTCGAAGATGGCGCCATCGTCCCGGGCAAGCGTATGCGCTTCACGATGAGCTGCGACCACCGAGTGATCGACGGAGCCACCGGCGCAAGCTTCATGGCAGCGTTAAAGACACTACTCGAAGCCCCGCCGAACATGCTCCTCTAGGGGACACGCATGTCTGCACCCGTGAATCGGTCCCGAGGTGTCGCCTCGGGGCGCACGGGACGCGGCGGAACGCGACGCAAGTGTTTTCGAGCGCGTGCGTGAACCATCCAGGTCAACATGCGGGACCGTGCATCGCGCATCCACGGGACGTGCGTGGGCGTATGTAAACAGCGACGCGAGGACACGGCTCCGGACGGGGCCGCTCCACGTCAACGTACGTAGTGCGGCGGAGCGTGATGTGCTTTCGGCGGCGTCTGAGTGCCAAGTGGCCATGCGACCAGCCGCTGCCACTCGGCGCGAGTATCGCGCCCAGGCTGCGTGGCCACCGTGCCTCGCAGTTTGTCCGGCCACTCTGCTAGCCGCCCCGTCCGTGTAAACCCCGCGTCGCGCTCCGTTGCGGCCCGGTTGCGTTTCTCTAGCAAGCCCCGTGGAAGCGTTTGGCGTCTGCTGGGAAGATCTTGCCGGGGTTGAGGATGTGCTTGGGATCGAAGACGTCTTTGATCCTTTCTTGTAGGGCGATCAGCTGGGGGGACTGCTCCATCGGCAGATAGGGCGCCTTCAGGATGCCGATTCCGTGTTCGCCGCTCAGGGTGCCGCGCAACTCGATTACGCGCCGAAAAAGCGCCTCGATCGCCGTGTCGACACGGGCCCTCTCGTCGGGATCGTTCCACAGGAAGTTCACGTGGAGATTGCCGTCGCCGGCGTGACCGTAGGTCGGGATCACCAGCTCGTGCTGTTCGGCCAGCTCGGCACAGTAGCGGAGGAGGTCGGCCATCTTGGTGCGTGGAACCACGACGTCTTCCGCGAGCTTGTTCTTGGCCTGGCGCTTGAGGCTGTGGCTGAGCTCGCGGCGCGATGCCCAAAGGCGCTCGCGTTCCCCACTGTGTTGTGCGACCAATACCTCCAGCGCGTCGAGGTCATATAGGACGTTGCCCGTTCGCTCGAGCTCGGTCTCGAGGCTCGCTTCTTCGCCGTCGAGCTCGATCAAGAGCATCGCCTTCGTCTCGTTTGGAATCGTCAATCCAGCTTCCGGGCGCACGATGCGAATGGCTTCCTCGTCGAGCAGCTCGATGCATGCAGGAAGCTGGCCTTGCGCAAGCAGCGCCGACACGACGGGTGCGACTTCATCCAGGCTGGAAAAACAGGCGAGCGCGGTCACCGTGGCTTCCGGCTTCGGAATCAATCGCAGCGTAGCCTCTGTCACGATTCCGAGGGTGCCCTCGCTGCCGACCATCAGTGCCGTCAGGTCGTAACCAGTCACGCCCTTCTTCGTTTCATGCCCGAGCTTGAGGACCGTTCCATCTGCCAGGACGACATCCATCGCCATGGCGTACTCGCGCGTGACACCATACTTGAATGCGCGCGGCCCCCCGGCATTGGTTGCCAGGTTGCCGCCGATCGCGCAGGAATCCACGGAGTTCGGATCCGGCGGATAGAAGAGTTGCTCTTCTTCCGTGGCGCGCTTGAGCTCACCTAGGATCACCCCCGGCTGCACGCGCGTGGTGAGCTCTTGCTTGTCGATGCCCTCGATCGTGTTCATCTTTTCGAGCGCCAGCACGATTGCGCCGGGCGCCGGAATCGCGCCACCGACGCGACCCGTGCCGCCGCCTCTCGGCGTCACCGGGATCTCGTGCTCATAGGCCGCCTTCATCACGGCCGACACGTCAGCGGTGCTCGTCGCGCGTACCACCGCCTCGGGCATACAAGGCTCCGCCTCGCTTTCGTCCTGGGCGTACCCTTCGAGTAAGCTCGGATCTCGAATCACCGAGCCGCTCCCGCACGCGCGCTCTATCGCGATCAAGGCCGCATCGAGGGAAGACATGCCCTGAGCCTTGAGGCGGAGTCGCGGGTGGTCAAGCTCCCGCGATGTGGCCGGGGTGCGATGAAGAGGCAGAGGCGCTACCATTCGCAGCGTACAACGGCCCAGCGACCCGCTGTTGGTTACGGGGCTGCCTTCTTTCACGATGCGTTTCTTTGCTTACGTTCTGCTGGCTGCTGCAGCTGTGGCCGGCTGTGGTGAAACCGCTGCCCCTACGCTCCCGCCGGATGTGGGACGCGACGCCGGTATCGATCTGGACGGCGGCATTGACGCGGGCGACGGCTCTGTAGACGACGGGGGCATCCTCGACGGGGGCCCCGACGGTGGCCACCCAGACGGCGGCCCGGACGGAGGCAGCTCGTGGTGCAACACCAGCACCCTTTGCCCCGCTTGCCCGGATATGGACGCGCTGTGCGACGAGGACAACCCGTGTGCGACCGGTGAAGTCTGCCTTCTGACGGGGTGCGATGAGCTCTCGCGTTGTTTCGTCATCGGTGGCGGCGCTTGCCAAGACAACGGCGTCTGCGGCAATCCGGCATACGAGTGCGACCTCAGCATTGAACGCTGTCTGCGTCGCGAGCCCGGTTGCGACGACTCCAACGATTGCGTTGCGGGCTTTGCCTGCGAGAGCAATGCGTGCAAGGATCGCCGGGTTCCCTGCGAAACGGGCTCCGATTGCCCGCACGGATTCACCTGCTTCTTCCCGAGCGCCGACCAACGATTCTGCCGGCGCATCACCCGCCCGTGCGCGGATCACCTCGATTGCCTCGTGCTCGGTGTTCCGTGTGGCGACGCAGACGGAGACCGCGCCAAGGAGTGCATGCCGTCACTCATGCCCAACGCCCCCGACGCCGTGTCCTGCGACAAGACGCAGTGCACCGAAGAAGCGGCGCCCGTGTGCGAGTCCGCCGTCGAGGGAACCGGTGCGGCCTGCGGGCGCTTCGGCTTGTGCGCTTCGATGGACGATTGTGTCGACGGTTTCGAGTGCCGTGACCTTTGGGGTGATGGTCGGGCCGAGTGCGTTCTTTCGGCCGGTTCCTGTGTAGATTCGAGCGAGTGCGCCACCCGGAACGTCTGTGCATCCCCTCGTCCGAGTGGGCCCCCTGCCTGTCTAGGCGGCGCAACGATTGTAGGGCTTACGCAACGTCGCAAGATGCTGTAATGTGGTTTCCCACTAATGTGAGCAATTTCACAATGATGTCCTCGCTACGGACCACTCAATTTTCGATCCTGTGTGCGACGTTGACCGCTATTGCGGCCTGCGGTGAAGATCCCAGTGCGCTCGACAGCGAGAACGCGGTCATCGACCCGCCGGCGCAGTGTTCGTCGGGCCGGCCGGACTGCTCCATCAGCGAGGACTTTCCCGACGGAAGTGAGCTGAACGCCGGCAACTCGGCCGGCCTTCGCTTCTCGGACGACACCGGTTCGCTGGTCGTCGACCGCGTGAGTCAGCTTCCCGACATCGACGGCGACGGCGTTCCGGACGACGCCGACGACTGTCCCGGTACGCCGGACTGGATCACGTGCGACAACGATCCCAGCAACGATGGGCTGTATGCGACCGTGTTCTACGACCCGTCGGGCGCTCAGGAGGTGGTCCGCACTTCAATCGCGACGACGACCGCCGATGTCTCACGAATCGACGTGTACTTTCTCATCGATGCCACCCCGACCCTCGCCGAAGAGATCGTGGTCCTGCAGGCCGAGATCCTCACCATCATCGATGACATCCGCTTGAATTTTCCGGACGCTCAGTTCGGTCTCGGGTTGTACCGAGAGTATCCGTTGTTCCCCCTTGCGGCGCCATTTAGCCAAGCGCCCTACCATCACATCCTCGACCTGACGGACGATGAGATTCTCGTGCAAACGGCCGTCAGCACACTCAACACGGTCGCGAACACGACCGTCGCTTCGGCGGCCACCCAAGCGCTGTATTCGGTTGCAAGCGGGCTCGGTCTCGGCGACATGGTGCCCAACCGCGGTAGCTGTCCCAACGCTCCCGGTGCCGACATCGGCTATCCTTGTTTCCGACCCGGCGCCCTGCATGTGGTCATGAACATCACGGACGCCGAGGTCTACAACGGCCCCAGGGCCACCGGCGGCGAGTATATGGATCCACCCTTCGCACCGGGCGTTGGTGTAGGCGTCATGGACCTTCCGCCCGTCGAGATGTTCCCCGCGCTCCTTCGCAGCCGATAGCGCCGCCACGGCACTGGACCTTGGTGACCTCTCAGGCCAGTCGCTGACGTTGATGGGGATGAGCACGCTTCTGACCGATCAGGTCAATACAGCCGTCGCGCCAGGTTGTGCGTCGCCGCCGCCCGTTCCACCCGATCCACCCGGTGTCGATATGGATGGGAAGGACGTGGTTCTCGCTCTGCGCTTCGACTCGGTGGTCCTCGGGTTCACTGCGTTTGCCAACAACACCCATTGGCCAGGCGCCGACGTTGCCCTCTTCGACGACGCACTGCTCGATCCTGCGATGGCGCTCGCATGCAATGGCGGGGCCGGCGTCAACAGATGGGGATCCCTCAACTGGGCGCCCACGACGTCGCAGCAGTACTACCTGGTTGTGGACGGGATCATTCCTGCCGCCGATCCTGGGCACATGCCCGAGGGGGCGTTTAGCATCTCGATCGTCCACGACGGCGATCCCCCCAACCCGGCATGGCTGACTTCTGACGCGCCGGTCGCATGGACCGACGTTGAAACTGCCTTGCTCGCGAGCGACCTTCGCGTCGCCAGCGTCGTCACGTTGAAGGACGCGATGGATATGGTGAGCGAGGGGAACGACGACGCGCGGCTCATCGCCGCCGCCACCGATGCGCTCACGAAGGCCAACGGCCAGTGGGTCACCGAGCTCGCCTCCGCGAACGGTGAGGGCCTCGACTCCGCGATCAGCAACACCATCGCCCTCGCCATAACCGACTCGGTTTACGACATCTCGTTGGTCGACGTCGACAACGACACCACTTCCGGGGTCGATGAGAGCGACTTCGTCGCACAGATTCGCGACCACGATTGCGCGGAAGGGGACATCTTAGAATGCGCTAGCGGCTCGGCCAACACCTGCACACGCTGCGACGTCGGCGCCTCGTTGGAATACGAGGTAGTCTTCAGGAACACTTTGGTTGCGCCGACCGGGGTCTCCCAGGTGTTCGATTTCGAGGTCGTCGCGTGGGCCGATGACACCGTCGAGGGGGAGCGGATTCCGGTTCGGGTCATGGTGCCCGACGCGGCCAGCCACGAGTTCGACGACCTCCCCGGCGTCAACTTCTATCGCAACGTGTACGACACGACCTTGCGCTGTATCGCTGCTACGTACGAGGCTCCGAAGTGGGGCAACCTCGAGTGGGAGGGCAGCACGCCTGGCGGCACTTCGATCGAATTCCAGATCCGCACTGCCAACTCTGTGGCGGGGCTCCTGTTGGCGATTCCGGCCGTGATCGTCATCCCGACCGACACGACGAGCCATACACTGAATCTCACTGAAGAGCTGATCGCAGACGGCCAACCATACGGCCTGCCGTACATCCAGATCACAGCGCTCCTCAACCCCACGAATACCCCGCCTGCGACTCCCACGCTGAGGGGCTGGTCGTTCGAGTTCGTCTGCGCAGCTGCGCAATGATCTGACCCCTGCTAGCATCCGTCCGGCGTGGCGGAAGCAGGACGAAAGCTGGGCCTCGCTGCGTGGGTTTGGGTGTTGATCGCCGGCGTGGCGGTGTTCGAGCTCGTGGCACATCCGCTGATCCGCGCAG
>PVMK01123576.1_pt1 | contig 93678 bp, 75 predicted proteins | sample 1853481 | NCBI WGS metagenome assembly PVMK01 (sample SAMN08533507, study PRJNA380276) | Marine sediment metagenome, whole genome shotgun sequencing project.
CTGAGTTTCGGTAGCCTAATGCTGAAAGATCCGTTAACGATTCGTCATCAACCACAATTCCATTATTACCTGCGGTAAATTGGATGGTCCTTAAGACTGCTTCTTCCGGTGATATCAACGTTCCCGCCGCGGCTAATTGAAGACCGCCGTTGTACTGCGTGTAGGCGGAGTTAACCAGATCTATGACAGGATCACCTTCTTCAAATGGAATGGCGTTCCAGGCTACCAGCCTGAAAAATGGTAAAGTTGCCATATCTGGAATGTTTGCCACCACTCCCTGAATGTTTGGATCGGTAGTCATAATGCTTAAAGCAGCGCCGTATTGAAATGCAAAATTCGTTGCTGAGGTGATTGGGGCAAGGCCTGATGCGCCGGTGATCGCATACAATAGAACATCATTGTTACCCAGCCAGAGGACAAAGAAGGTACCTCCGGCAGTAGCCGCATCTCCGATCATGGTAGACACTCCAGGATTTGAGGCAAACCGGGCATAGAATGGGTTGAAACTGGGGTCTATTCCAAATAAGCTCCAGTCGCCAGTTTGGGGAATCAGCGCCTGTCCTAAAAACACTCCAGGGACGCTGACATTGTTAACTGGTGGGCCAGTGTAGATAAAGCCCGGGTTAACTATTGGAATGGGTAATGCGCCTATGTCCGAATCAGTGGCGACGGGTAGTGGTGGGTCGCCCGCCAATATTAGCCTGCCTTTGATCACCCAGTTTGCTGGATTGGGGTCTGACAAATCCGAAAATAGACTATTGAATCCATTCTCATGGTTAAGGTCTGGGTGGATAAATTCTCCACCACCTACCAAAGCAAATTGCTGGCTGAGAATATTCCCCAGGGAGTTCATCTGACCCATATCAAACAAAGCGTTGGCTTGGAATCCAGCAGTAAGTGAATTGCCCAGCACTACAAATTTGGTGAAATCGGCGCTTCCAGGGTCCGGGGGTAATGGTTGTACGGGAGTACCAGGGCCACCCGGAGGAGGGATTACTGGAAATTCCTGTTCACAGGACCATAACGTAAATACTAGAACGACTAACAGGTATATATGCTTATAACTTCTCATCTTAATATTTTCAGGTTAATTCAGGAATTGATCAAATGTGATGGCAACATAGTATTGCGAGCCTACAAACCCTGCGCCAATATTGGTGCGATAATCACTGGAGAACAAGTTTGTTCCTCCCACTTTAACCACCGATTTAATGGCCTCTACTTTATAATTCAACTGTAAATCCAATACCCCGTAATCAGGTATGATCCCTGTTCCGAAGGTGGACTCCCATAAGAAATCGTCTTGCCATCGGAAGGCAACATAAAACCCGATGTTATTTCCAATATTTCGATTGCCAAAATTGACATTTAATTTATGTTCGGGGGTGTTAAATCCGGCCACGAATCCTTCGGCTAATACACCGTCAACTGAAAATTGAGCCCAGTTGTAGCTTCCACCAACGCTATATCCATTGCCAATGTTCCAGGTAAGACCCACTCCAATACCGTCAGAACTAATGTCGTTTCTAACATTGACATAAGGATTTAGCAAGATATTGGTTCCACCGATGGCGTTAGTCAGGATCTCTCCTCGACGTTCCACCGGGCCCGCGCTTAAAACCGCCCTATTGGCAATAAAATCCTGGTATTCATTGTGGTAGTAATTTACGTCTACCAAAACAGATTCTGAAATAATACCCTTGTAGCCAATCTCATATGCGGTTAATTCCTCCGGCCCCACAAAATCGATTTCAATAGGTTGCAGCGTTACCGGGTCCAGGGCACCGGCACCACCACTTCCTTTGTGAATGCCATACCGGGCGGCATTTTCTTCGGTACTGCCCACCAGGATACCCGCAGCAGTGGGAAACCATATAAACTGGCTCTGAGAATCAGGGTTTCTAAATCCGGTTTGAAAGGAGGCCCTAATATGATGATTGGAGTTTACGCTGTATACTGCTGATAATCGTGGGTTAACCTGGCCATCAAAATTTTCATTTTTATCATAACGTAGAGAACCGGTTAGTTTTAAATCGCCAAGTTGCTTGCCGATTTGAAAGTAGGCGCCCCACTCACTGATGTTCACCCGGTCAAATGTGCCGTCCTCATTCATGTTCTCATCAAATATGGTCCCCCCGGAAAAAATACTATACCTTCTGAAATTGCCTCCCACCTGTAATTCCGCCCACTCAATTTGATTCTTAAAATTGTAGTTGAACTCTGCATGTAATAATCTGGAGCCTTCAATAAATCCCGCACCGTTCTCATCAATTTGCAGATTGGCATTTCGGGTTGCATCTATAAATCCCTGCAGTTCAGCTGGTGTTAACGCATTTCGTCCGGCATCGGATACCGTGCGGGCAGTTGCGTGTGCAATGCCCTTGTCACCCGCTGGAACTCCGGGAATTAGACCTTGAATAGCAGCAACATAAGTGCCGATATAGGTGGGCACCCATTCGGTAGCTGAAGGAGATATTCGCTCATTGGTAAAAGCACCTAAGGCATCCATGTTGTACGAGTCGGCGGCGTCCGTTTGGGTATGATAAGCCCGGACGAAAAAATTATCACCCCTTACTTCCAGTTTATTAAATTGTTGGGTAAAATCCCTCAGGATAAATTTTGCCGATCCCTGATAGATAGAACTTCCCAGTCCAAAACGATAATTGTAAAGGACTTCGACCTTATCATTCAACCTGTAATGAAGCGCTACATCTGCTTTGATGCTCTTGGCGTCTCTGCTGTCAAGCAGTACTTCTTCCGTAAATCCCCTTCTTCGTATGTCGATATCACCCAAAGGAGCTAACTCGGGAATACCTGCCAAAGCTGCAATACTTCCTGCAATGACGAATTCGTCTCCATAGGTATTTAATCCATCAAAATTAGGAGCGCCCTCGGGGTTGCCGGGAATCACTCGATCGGTGGTGTAATCATTACCAATCCAATCGGTGGCAGTTAGAATGTTAAAATTGACTTTAAAGGCAAATCTGTTATTGAAGGCCTTGGCATATCGAAATCCGAAGTTGTATAATGGGTCTGTTCCGCCTGCTTCAGAATCAGTAACCCCAATTTTCATCTGGGCACTGAGACCCTGATAATCAAAGGGGCTCTTACTATTCATAAATAATATTCCGTTAAAAGCATTAGGTCCATATAGGGCAGAGGCAGCGCCCGGGACCAATTCCACGCTTTCGGCATCTAATTCCGAAATTCCTATCAGGTTACCGGTAGGGAAGTTCAATAAAGGGGCGGAGATGTCCATCCCGTCTACCAGGGTCACAAAACGAACATTGGCTATGGTAGCGAATCCCCGGGTGTTGATGGAGTTAAAGGTCAGGCTCCGGTACTGGTGGTCACTCCTTTTATATGAGAAATGGATTCGAAGAAATTTGGTGCAGCACTTTGTTGAATGGCCAGAATGTCCATTTTTTCAACGGTAACCGGTGATTCCATGATACCCTCTTCAACCCTGGATGCAGAGATTACAATTTCTTGTCCTAACAGCACATTTTCCGATAATTGGAGGGTTAGTCCGGTTACTTCGCTTTCAGTAATATCAACTTCCTGGGTTACAAACCCGATCATTGATATACGCAAGGTAAAGGGAGGAGACTGTTGAATCGAAAGGTTGAAATTACCATCGACATTTGTTATGGTACCCACCACCTGGTCTTTAACCACAATGTTCACTCCTATCAATGGTTCCCCGGTTTCTGCTTCTGCTACACTTCCGGATACCGAAGTTTGGGCGTTGATTGTGGATGGAATACTAATGGTCATCACCAATGAAATGCTCAGTGATAGTAATATGTAGTGATGTCTCATAGGTTTATGCTTTGTTCATTAATAAATTGCCAATTGCGGGGCAGAATAATAGCAAAAGTCGCAATAGGGCAACTTCGAAGGTATGCATTATTACAATTTATGGAAAAAATTGGTATTTCGGCTAATCGGTAGCGGAAAAATCAAGGAACAGGGCTATTGAGGGTCATCTGCAGCTTCTTTACCAAGATATTCGACGAATTTATCACATAGAGCGTTTAGTTCCTGTGACATAAATTTATCTCCAGTGGCATTAAGAATGTTTTGTGCCATTCCGCCCATGGCATCTACATAAAATCTCTTCATATCATTGACAGGCATGTCTTTAGTCCATAGATCAATACGCAGGGTGTTAGACTGTTGATGATCCCACAGAGAGATCGCCAATGATTTGGTTTCTGACAGTTCGTTTCCTGGCTGGTCAGTAGCTTGCCAGTAAATCTTATCGGGAATGTTGTCATCGTCCAGCTCAATGGTAAAGTTTATTTCAGATTTTTTCACTAAAGTACAGGATTAATTAATGGTCATTTCAGGTACATCACCTGCTACCAACAATTTTCCTGCGGTAGCATGCTCAATCTCTTCCACAGAGATACCAGGAGCTCTTTCCAATAGCCGAAATCCTCCCTCTGGTTGGATATCCAATACGGCAAGGTCCGTTACTATTTTCTTAACACACCTCAATCCGGTAATTGGAAGGGTACATTCATTTAGCAGTTTAGAATGTCCCGAGCGACTAATGTGTTGCATGGCAACAATAATATTTGTAGCAGACGCAACCAGATCCATGGCGCCACCCATCCCCTTCACCATTTTCCCGGGTATCTTCCAGTTGGCGATATCTCCGTTTTCAGATACTTCCATGGCCCCAAGAATAGTGAGGTCAACATGCCCTCCTCGAATCATTCCAAAGCTTTCAGCTGAACCAAACAAGGACGATCCATGGAGCATGGTGATGGTTTGCTTTCCGGCGTTGATCAGGTCTGGATCTACTTTATTTTTATTAGGAAAAGGCCCTATGCCTAATAACCCATTTTCTGATTGCAATACCACTTCAACCCCTTCCGGAAGGTAGTTTGCTACCAAAGTGGGTATACCTATACCCAAATTTATGTACCAGCCAGTTTGTATTTCCTGGGCGATTCTTTTAGCAATACCTATTTTATCAAGAGCCATTCCGGTATTCTATTTAACTGCTTGTAGTTAATTGCTCAATTCGCTTCTCATAGTTGGTCCCCTGAAAAATCATCTGCACATAAATTCCCGGTGTATGAATTTGATTGGGGTCCAGCGATCCGGCTGGCAGCAATTCTTCTACTTCCGCGATGGTAATATTGCCGGCGGTTGCCATCATTGGATTAAAATTCCTGGCCGTACCTTTGAAAATCAAGTTACCGGCAGTGTCTCCTTTCCAGGCTTTTACTAATGAGAAGTCTGCTTTCAACCAGGATTCTAACAGATAGTCTTTTCCATTAAAGGTCCTCACTTCTTTACCTTGCCCAACCTCCGTTCCAACTCCAGCCGGAGTAAAGAATGCCGGTATTCCGGCCCCTCCGGCCCTGATTCTTTCCGCTAAAGTTCCTTGAGGAAGTAGTTCTACTTGAAGTTCACCAGACAGCAGTTGACGTTCAAACTCCGCATTCTCACCTACATAAGAGGAGATCATTTTATCTACCTGTCTGGTTTGCAGCAACAAGCCAATTCCAAAGTCATCTACACCAGCATTGTTTGAGATACAGGTTAACCCTTGTACACCTGATTTCAAAAGCGCGGTGATGCAATTTTCTGGTATGCCGCATAGCCCAAATCCTCCTAACATTAATACATTATGGTCTTTGATATCTCGTACGGCTACTTCGGCGTTTTCAACCACCTTATTGATCATGGAATTTTCTAGTTAATATCTTTTGTTAAAATGGTGCGGGCTTCCTGGCTATCGAGCATCAGTCGATTGCTCAATTCTTCAAGATTTTTAAATTTCATCTCAGGCCGTATTTGCTTTATCACTTCAACTTTTAGCTCTGCTCCATAAATTTCATACTCGAAGTTAAATATGTGTACTTCTATACTCCTGGGTTGTTTCCCCAGAGTAGGTTTTACCCCTATATTCATCATTCCGGGCTTCCTGGTATCCCGAACATGAACCTGTACTGCGTAAGTACCATCAGAAGGTAATAGTTTGTATTGCTCACCAATTTCAATATTGGCAGTAGGAAATCCAATTTTTCGTCCTATTTGTTGACCTTTTACTACTTTACCGGAAAATTCATAGGGTCTGCCCAGCAGTTTGTTGGCCAGATGTATCCGATGGTTCAAAATATGCTCACGGATCTTGGTGGAACTTACGGCGATATGATCTACATCTTTTCTTGAGATTTCAACTACTTCAAATCCATATTTTGAGGCATTTTCCTGAAGGTATTTGAAACTCCCTTCCCGATTCTTCCCAAAGCGGTGGTTGTATCCGATTACCAATTGACGGGTGCCGATTCTTTCTACCAGAATGGTTTTTACAAATTCCTCGGATGTTATTTGTGAGAATTCTTTGGTAAATGGAATTCTTATTAAATGATCAACGCCTAATGTTCTTAACTGATCAGATTTTTCTTGAAATGTGGTCAGCAGTTTCATGGGGTTGCCGGGGTTCAGAACGAATTTTGGATGGGGCCAAAAAGTAAGAAGCACAGTTTCACCTCCTTTTGACCGGGCCATTTGGCAAACCCTTTTTAAAATTTTCTGATGGCCCACATGTACCCCATCAAAGGTGCCACTGGTGACAACCGGATATTTTATTCTTTCAAATTCCTTAATCCCGTGATAGATACGCATAAGCTCATTTAATACCAGAAGGTAATGTTTCTAACAACTCTTCAAGTGTGTATGCCTTTGATAGTGAATATGGGCCTATTCTGGTACGGACTAAACTAGATAGATAGGCACCCGTGTTTAGATATGCTCCGAAATCTCGTACCAAACTCCGGATATAAGTACCTTTCGAGCAAATGACTTTAAATTTAACCTCAGGTATGGTACAATGAGTAATTTGGAATTCGGTGATTTCTACAGTTCTGGGTGGCAGTTCCACCTTTTGTCCTCTTCTGGCTTTGTTGTACACGCGCTGTCCATCTACCTTAATCGCTGAATAACTTGGCGGCACTTGTTGGATACTGCCGACAAATTCATTTGTAGCGCTAACTATCTGTTTTTTTGTAAGGTGTGATGTATCCTGATGTGAATCAAAATCAGTTTCAAGATCAATAGAGGGTGTGGTCTTACCTAGAATTAACGTTCCTACGTATTCTTTTTCCAGCGCTTGATAATTATTGAGTTCTTTGGTCAGTTTTCCAGTACAAAGTATCAATAAACCAGTGGCTAAAGGATCCAGAGTGCCGGCGTGTCCAATTTTTTTAACACCTAATGCGTTCCGTAGTTTTTTAACCACATCAAACGAGGTCCATCTAAATGGTTTATCAATCATGAGCATACGTCCTTCCTGAACCTGTTGCGGGTCTATCATAAGGATATTATTATGGCCATGCTACCAACAATAAAACAATAGAACGCAAAATATATGAGTTTCCCTTTCTTTACTATGGTAATCATCCATTTACAGGCCACCAGGCCAGAGAAAAATGCCGACAAAAATCCGAGAACCAAGACCCATTGAGAAATTCCCTCTGCCATTTCAGGATTCTTAAAGTAATCAAACAGCTTCAACGCAGACCCACCCAGGATAGGCATTATTACCATAAGAAAAGAAAATCTAGCTGCTTTTTCTTTTTCGACCCCTAGAAGCAGGGCCGTTGAAATGGTGGCTCCTGACCGGGAAATCCCTGGAAGTATTGCTACCGCCTGGGAAAGTCCGATCAATAACGACCTGCCCCAAGTCACTTTTCCACTTTGTTGAGGTGCGTAATAGGTCATTGCCAGAAAAAGACCGGTTATTAACAGCATAAAACCCACCAGCAAAATTTCTCCATTGAAAAAGCCTTCAATTTCCTTGTCATAGGTCAATCCTATGATTGCCACGGGAATAGCCGAGATGATGAGGTTGGTGCTATAGTAAGTGGCATCTTTCTTTAATCGAAATAGATCCTTTAGCAGCAGTCCCAGGTCTTTTCTAAATACTACTATGGTACTCAAACATGTTGCCCCGTGGACAACCACAGAAAAAAGCAGATTGCTATTAGTTTGTACTTTTAGCAGGGCACTGCCTAACTCAATATGGCCGCTGCTGCTAATCGGTAAAAACTCTGTTAATCCCTGTACTATTCCCAGGATAATAGCATCGATTGCTGTCATTTATTTTTTTTGGGAATATGCATGATAGCGAAGAACTGGATCATAAATCCCGCAATGACAATTATCGGCCCCAGAGTTAGTCCTAAGAACCCAAAACCATATGGTTCGGAGTCAAGGGACATTACTATGAAACCAATCACCAAAGTGGTCAGACCGGATAGCATCAGTAAGTAGTTTTTTCTTCCAAAAGGTAATCCGTTATTACGCATAATTAATAGAGTTCGTCCAGGGACATTTTTAGATATTTTCTTATAGCCCTCACTGTACTGAATAAGCCAATGGCTACACCTACAATAATTAACCCTGCAAACAGCATCACCACATTTTCTATATCGCTTAATGCATCAAGCTCCGGAATTTGAAATATTGCATATTCAAGTAGCATATATAAAACTACCGATGCCAAAACACCTGAAAGAAAGCCATGTCCCACGGATCTCCATAGGAAGGGTCTCTGTATGAAATTGCCGGTGGCCCCAACAAGTTGCATGCTTCTGATCAGAAATCGCTGAGAAAACAGTGCTAGTTTAATAGTATTATTTATTAAGATCACTACGGTTAGTAGGAGCAAGACAAAAAATCCCAGGAGCACCAGACCAATTTTCGCGGTGTTTTTGTTAATGTCGGAGATGATATTGTCAAGATAACTCACTTCAAATACCCCGCTGATCGACTCGATTTCAGATTTTACCAGAGCTAGTTGCAAGCTGTCCAGATAGGCTGGCTTCAGTTTCACCAGGTAGGCATCCCTGAGGGGGTTATGTCCAAGGAACTCTTCTGGGTTTTCACCAGCTTTGAGCGTAAAATTCTCCAAAGCTTGCTTCTTAGAGACGAATAATATTTGAGGCTCGTTCCCCTTTACCAGTGTGAAATTTTTATTGGCAAGTGTTTTCTGAATGCCAATGATCCTGCTTTCGGAAAGCCGGTTGTCAAGATAAACCTGAATTTCCATTTGTTCTTTAATAAACTCACTGAGCTTCTGGCTGTGAATGAATAGTAAACCAAACAGGCCCATGACAAATAGGGCTAGAGTGATACTAAAAATTACGCTAAGGTATGGGTAGGATCCCAGCCTTTTCTTTCTACGGGTAAGCTTCTTTTCCAAGTTGTAAAGGTAACCCCCAAATTTAAGAATTAATCCCGCCAAAAAAAGGTCAAAAAAAAATCCCGCCATTTTTCGGCGGGATTAGCAGTAAGGTGGTATATCTTATTTATTGGCCTGGATAATTTCCAGCTTCTTGATGATATCCGTATTGGACAGTTCTTCCAATGGAGTAATCTCCTGTTGGTCACCTACAATTCTATAGTAATGGTTGTTATAATAAATAAATAGTCTCTTACCATTTGCTGAGTTCAGCTCTATAATTTCGTAAGGATTATCTCTAAAATCACCGTAGAGATACAATTTGCCGCTGTAATATTGATAGTGAAACATATCACTATTTCTTTTAGCAGTTTCAACCTTTACTACATCATTGCCCATTAACCCTTCTTGCGCAAGTGCGGCGTTGGGTATGTCAATAGGTTCCTCAATGTCTGTTTCATCTAGTTCTGGATTGATCAAAGTAGGGCTGTTTATCACCGGACTAGGTACTTCAATAATTTCTTTGTTGACGACATCTTCGGTCGATACGGCTTGAAAGTCAGTTGATGGCTTGTTGATGGCAACAGGCAATGTCATTTCAATCTCCTGTGACTCAATCTCAGTTTCTTCAATAATCTTATCGGTTTCGATCACCTCATTTGAAAGTTCAGTAATAACTTCATCCTGAGGTTGGTCTTGATCAATAGTTTCTATTGTTTCAGTTAATGGACTGGTTTCTTCAGTAGGTGTAACAAAATATAAGTAAGTACCCAAACCAATGATTCCGGTAACTACCATGGCAGCAGCAGCTTTGATTCCCATAAGCCCGCTTGGGCCCATGCTTACAGGTACTTGGTCCAACCGGGTTTTTAACTGGGTTTTTCTAAAATCCTGCAGGGTATGGATAATGTCTTGTTGAAGTTCGAATTCAGACCGCAGCACGGGGTCCGTATGAAGCAGCTTTTCAAACTCCTGCATCTGATCAAGACTCATGTCGCCGTCCAGGTATGATGCAATGTTTTCACTATGTTCTAGGTATTTACTCATGTCAGTCTAAGAAATCACTGGCTTTATATAGGGATTTCACCAATTGATCCAGTCGTTTTTTACATTTATATTTTTTCGTTTTGGCGGTGTTTGTACTTGAAAAATTAAGCCTGTCAGCTACATCACTCATTGACATTCCGTCAAAATAATAATACGTCAATACTTTTTGACAAGTTTCTCCTAATTGTCCGATGCACTCTCTTATGATCCTAACCCGCTCGTCCCGGTCGTGGTCCATGTACTCAGTACTATCGTGAGACTCACTACTCAATCGACTTTTTCTATCCAACTCCTTTCGCCAAAGATTTTGACAAATACTATAGAGATAGGTGCTTAATTTAGAAGTCAGTACCAATTTGTCACTTACGGCCTTCTGCCATAAAACAATGAGCGCTTCCTGATAGATATCCTTAGCCTCATATTCTGTGCCGCTATTTGATGTAACCAATTTGATCATCATCCGATAGTACTTTTGGTACAGATACTCCAAGGCAGACTCATCTCCTTCCCGCATCCTGATCAGAATGTCAGCATCTTTCATTGCCTCTTGCTGTTAGTTAATACAGTTTTAAAGTAAAATGTAACCGATCCCTTCATCAATTTCATTGGATACCCTTATTCGAGCTTCATCTAACGCTAAAATTACGGTTAAAATCGATCAATTACTAAAATTAAATCAGCAATCAAAAACCAAACCTTACATGGTAATTTTTAAATTGTTATCCTATTCAACAACGGCAATTATGTCATTTTGAAGCATAGGTGGACTTTTTATGATCTTTAATAAAAGCAAATATCATGGTACTCTATTACCACCATCATCAAATTCATATTATCAATTCAATCCTTACATATATATGCTTCTGGTGTATTACACTATGATTTTTTTCTAGCCACATAAGACAAAGTCTCAGTAAAACCATTTGGGAGGCAAATAAAAAAGGAGTTGAACCGTGACAACTCCTTTTAAGAACATTGTTTTATTTGATTAAAGTTCCTGAAGTTCAGCGGTCTGTTCAGTCTCAACTTTAATTTCTTTATGGTCCTCATTCATAGACTGTCCATGATGATCTACAACTGCAATGTGCGGTGCAATTACCAGAGATACAATGGACATTAACTTTATAAGAATATTCATGGAAGGTCCGGAGGTGTCCTTGAAAGGATCGCCAACAGTATCACCGGTTATAGAGGCTTTGTGTGGTTCAGAGCCTTTGTAATACATTTCGCCATCGATCTCAACGCCTTTTTCAAATGACTTTTTAGCATTGTCCCACGCCCCGCCAGCGTTGTTCATGAATATACCAAGCAATACTCCGGATACGGTAACGCCAGCCAATACACCTCCTAATACTTCAGGGCCGAAAGAGAACCCAACTATTACTGGAACGATAAGGGCGATGGCTCCGGGAGCGATCATTTCTCTGATAGAGGCCTTAGTAGATATTTCTACGCACTTTTCATATTCAGGCCGGGCTTTATACTCCATAATTCCAGGGATTTCCCGGAACTGTCTTCGTACCTCATTGACCATTTCCATAGCGGCCCTGCCTACGGCAGCAATTGCCAGCGAAGAAAAAATATAGGGTATTACCGCTCCTATGAAAAGACCAGCCAGGACATTTGCCTTATAGATGTCAATACTATCAATACCGGCAATGCCCACAAATGCTGCAAACAACGCCAATGCAGTTAAGGCAGCGGAGGCAATAGCAAATCCTTTACCAGCAGCTGCGGTGGTATTTCCGACTGCATCCAGGATATCCGTTCTGTTCCTGACTTCTTCAGGTAGACCACTCATCTCAGCCAGCCCCCCTGCATTATCAGCGATGGGGCCAAAGGCATCAATTGCCAGTTGCATGGCAGTAGTTGACATCATTCCGGCAGCACAAATGGCAACACCGTAAAAACCGGCTAGCTCAAAAGCAGTGAATATACCCACAGCCAAGACTATTATAGGAAGTAACGTTGACTCCATACCGACGGATATTCCTCCAATAATATTGGTAGCGTGTCCTGTTGATGATTGCCTGACGATGGAGTTCACTGGTCTCTTGCCAATGGACGTATAGTATTCCGTGATGATACTCATCAGAGCGCCAACAACCAGTCCCAACAATATCGCCCAAAATACGTCAGTATTGCTAAAGGTGACTCCACGATGTACTAAGGATTCAGGAAGCATCCAATGTACCAGAAAATAGGATGCAATAACGGTAAGTATTATTGAACCCCAATTTCCCATGTTCAGGGCTTTTTGTACGCTGCCTCCTTCTTTCACTTTAACCATGAAGGTTCCGACAATTGAGAAGAGCAAACCCATCCCTGCAATAACCATTGGCAATAGAATGGTACTTAAACCTCCGAACTGATCATCACTGGCATCGATCTCCTGTCCCAAAACCATTGAAGCTAAAATGGTAGCCACATAGGATCCGAACAGGTCGGCCCCCATGCCGGCAACATCACCTACATTGTCCCCAACGTTGTCAGCGATTGTAGCAGGATTTCTAGGATCATCTTCCGGGATGCCAACTTCAACTTTACCTACCAGATCCGCTCCAACATCAGCAGCTTTGGTATAAATACCACCACCAACACGAGCAAATAATGCAATAGATTCTGCGCCTAAAGAAAAACCCGCCAAAACCTCGATGGCAGTTCTCATTTCGACACCGGTAACAGCAATACCCTCAGGTACAAATATTTGAGTTAGTACTATAAATAGAGAACCCATACCAAAAACGGCCAAGCCGGCAACCCCAAGACCCATTACTGCTCCACCTGTAAATGAAATTTGTAGCGCTTTGGATAAACTGGTACGGGCAGCCTGTGTGGTACGAACATTAGCTTTGGTGGCGATTTTCATACCGATATATCCTGCTAACGCGGAAAAAAATGCACCAATAAGAAATGAAACAGCGATAATAGGACTTGAGTCGGGCACCAGGGTTCCGGAGTATGCCAACAAGAGCGAGGTAATTACTGCAAAGTATGAAAGCACTTTCCATTCTGCTTTTAAAAATGCCATAGCCCCGTCGGCTATAAAAGTGGCCAATTCCTGCATATTTTCATCGCCTGCATCCTGTTTGGTAACCCATAAAGATTTGATTATTAGGGCTACAATTCCCAAAAGACCCATTGCCGGAATAACGTAAACGAAATTATTCATAATTTTTATAATTGAATCAGTAGATTTTGATCGGTAAAAACCCCACAAAGATAGAAGAACAGCACTGAATTTAAAATTATTGCTAATAAATACCGGAAGAGTGTTAGCAGTCCGGCACCAGCATGTTTATTGAGTGTTTATAAAATTCAAGAATTCCGCCCGGGTGTCAGGTTCCTTGAATTTGCCACTAAAATAGGCTGTACCTGTGGTACTGTTGGTGTCTCCCACACCACGTGAGGAAACACAAAGATGACTGGCATCAATCACCACACCAACACTCTCAGTTTTTAGAGTTGATTTAAGGTCTTCTGCAATTTGCATAGTAAGCCGTTCTTGTACCTGGGGCCTTTTGGCATAGTACTGAACAATACGGTTGATTTTTGAAAGACCTATTATCTTACCACTTGAAATATAGCCTACATGTGCTTTGCCAATTATTGGCACAAAGTGGTGCTCACAATTTGAGTAAAAAGTAATGTCCTTTTCTACCAGCATTTCCTGGTATTTGAACTTGTTGTCGAATAATTTTGCGTGTGGTTTGTTTTTGGGGTTAAGTCCACTGAAGATTTCTTTAACATACATTTTTGCCACGCGTTTAGGGGTTCCCTGTAAGCTGTCATCGGTGAGATCCAATCCCAAAATTTTCATTATCTCCCGAAAATGATCTTCAATGTGAGCTATCTTTTCATGGTCTTCCAACTCAAATGCGTCCGATCGAAGAGGAGTTTCAGTGGTGCTGGTGATGTGTTCATTGCCTATATCGCGAAGAATAGTCTTATTCTCCCGGATACTCGACAAAGTTTCTTTCTGTTTCATATAATGTGACCTTTAAATCATATTTGAGATCGATTCGTACACGCAGTTTCTCCCAAATGATCCTGGCAATGTTCTCCGCGGTGGGATTTAACTCTCTGAACTCGGGTACGTCCTGGTTTAAGTTTCGGTGATCAAACTTCTCCGTTATTTCTTCCCTTATTATATCACTTAATTTTTTCATGTCATAGACATATCCTGTTTGGTGGTCCGGCTCACCGATCAGCTTTACTAGTAACTCATAGTTATGACCATGAAAATTGGGGTTGTTGCACTTACCGAAAACCTGGTCATTTTTTTTATCGGACCAACTGGAGTTATACAAACGATGAGCGGCATTAAAATGTTCCTTCCGGATTACAGCAGTTCTCATGAATCAAACATACATAAAAGGCTAATTGTTTAATAATATGCCTGGCTATTTTGGTGCCAGCAGATTAATACGTTTTCATGATTTGCCCCCTTTTATTTATACTTGTATAGAAAAGATAGTATCAAATTGCAAAAACAGCAAATCCTTTCTTCATTGCAGCGCTATGCCCGGGACAATAAGAAGTTGTTCGCCTCTTCCTCTTTTCAGACCCATAGCATGGTACTCCTCCATATTATTGGTGAATCAACACTAGACATTCCAGTTTACTTTATTAATACCGGATACCATTTTCCCGAAACAATATCATATAAAGAGCAAATGACAGAGCAGCTAGGCTTACAAGTAATTGACCTGTATTCACATACTCCAAAGAACATGCAAAAAGATGCAGAGGGCCGTTTGCTTTTTACTTCTGATCCAGACTATTGTTGTTATCTGAATAAAACCCAGCCTATGGAAAAAATACTGCAAATACATGATATCTGGATCAATGGGATTAGAGGTGATCAAAATAAATTCCGGAGTAATTTAAAAGTTGAAGAAGCCGCACCATATGGTAGCCTACGGTTTCACCCAATGCTTGATTGGAGCTCCAGGGACATATTTACCTATATTAAAGAATTCAATATTTCTCGTCACCCTTTAGACGCGCAAGGGTACCTTAGCATAGGATGTGAGCCATGTACCCATAAACGCCACCCGGATATTGACGAAAGAGAAGCCAGGTGGTATGGATTGAATAAAACTGAGTGTGGTTTACATACTGATTTAATTAAAAAAGCATGAAGGTACTAATAACTGGAGGTGCCGGATATGTTGGAACGGGACTGGTGGACCAACTGGTTTCAGGGCCAGCAATAGAAAAAATAATCATCTACGATAACCTTAGTCGAGATAATTACAGTTTTTTTCTTGGAGGTTCTTTAGAAAATTCTCAAAAACTGAAATTTGTTGAAGGGGACATTTTGGATTCTCGCAAGCTTCGAAAAAATTTACAAGGAATTGATGTGGTAATTCACCTGGCCGCTAAAGTAACCACTCCATTTGCAAATACCGATAGTCATTTTTTTGAACAAGTAAATCACTGGGGTACTGCAGAATTAGTATATGCTGTGGAAGAGTCTAATGTAAAGCGGATGATCTATTTGAGCAGTACTTCAGTATATGGACGGTCAAATGATCTGGCTACGGAAGAGAAAGTTCCTAATCCCCGGACGTTTTATGGTATTAGCAAACTTCGAGGGGAGGAACATGTGATGCGTTTGTTTGACAAAATACAGACCTATATAATTAGATGTGGCAATGTATATGGGTATAACAAAAGTGTACGGTTTGATTCGGTGATCAACCGGTTCGTTTTCGACGCTAATTACAAACGGCGTATTACTATAAACGGCAATGGTACCCAAGCCAGAGCGTTCATTCATGTAGAAACTATAACTGAGTTACTGGCCAATCTGGCATCAAAGGAGGTTGACCCTGGAATATATAATGTTACCACCCATAACTTCCAAATATTGGAACTGGTTGATGTGTTAAAAAATATTTTTCCGGAATCGCAATTTATGTTTGTGAATCAGCACTTAAACTTGCGTGGTATCAGAATCCAACCAAACCAGGAGTTTTTATCCCGACTTGGTATTGCTAAACCAGGTGACCTCGACATGGAGTTAAGGGCATTTCTTAAAAAGTTGCCATTTGGAAATCATTTGACCAAATAAAAAATGGTCAGATAAAGTACCAGGAGTACAAAAAACCAGCTGTGACCATGCCTAAATAAATAGAGCTGACTATTTTTTGGTTACAGACTCCTGGTTTCGGTTTCAACAAAGTTCTTGATAAACTTCACGCAGGTGATCGCCAATCATCTCAGGAGTTCGACCTTCAATATGATGCCGTTCAACAAAATGTACTATTTCACCATCCTTAAATAAAACGACTGATGGAGACGAGGGTGGATAAGGAAGGGCATACTCCCGCACTTTACTCACTGCTTCATGGTCCACACCGGCAAAAACCGTGACTAGCTGATCAGGTTTTTTGTCTGAATTCTGAAGGGAAAGTTTAACACCTGGCCTGGCAGCGCCTGCCGCACATCCGCAAATCGAATTGATCACCACCAATGTGGTTCCCTTATGAGATTCAAAATGAGCATCTACTTCTTCTGCTGTTATTAATTCCTCAAATCCTTCAGTGGTAAGGTCTTCCCTCATTGGAGTCACTAGTTGTTCTGGATACATTACTGTTAATATTTAAAAGTTTATAAAAATCCTAATTCTAATTTTGCTGCCTCACTCATCATGTCCTGTTCGTAAGGAGGATCAAAAGTAATTTCTACTTTGACATCATTCACTTCTGGAATGGCCTTCACTTTTTCTTCTACTTCAACAGGTATCACCTCTGCTGCCGGACACGAGGGGCTTGTCAATGTCATCAATATATAAACGTTGTCAACCGGATATACATTAATTTCATAGATCAATCCCAGTTCATAAACATCTACTGGAATTTCCGGATCGTAAACATTTTTAATGGCATCTACAATCTTTTCTTTTATTGAAAGTTGGTCATTCATGGTGATTCCTTTGGTTGTCCCTCCTTAGTAGCAAACGCCAGGGCATATAATTTCATCTGTTTAATCATAGCTGCAAATCCGTTGGTTCGCTGAGTGCCAATGAACCTGTTCATACCGATTTTATGAATAAAATACAAATCTGATTTTAAAATATCGCTGGGCTTTTGGGCAGAGAGTACCCTTAGCAACATACCGACTAACCCTTTGGTGATCATAGTATTGCTGTCGGCCATAAAATCAATGGTTCCATGCTGGTAATTGGCCACTAACCAGACCTTACTTTGGCAACCTTTCACTGTATTTTCTTCAATTCTGAATTCATCTGACAGTGGATTAATTTTTTTCCCCAACTCAATCAGATACTCAACACACATGTCCAGGTCTCCTTGAAGATGTGAGAATTCTTCGATGATTTCATCCTGTATATCATTAATACTTTTCAACTCCTCAATCTTTTGACGATTGATTCCAGCGATTTAACCAGGATATCAACTTCTTCAATGGTATTGTAAATGGCAAAGGATGCTCTGACGGTTCCCTCCAAACCATAACACTCCATCAGAGGTTGAGTACAATGATGCCCTGTTCTAACTGCAATGCCCTTGGCATCTAGCATAACGCCCAGGTCGAAATGATGAATTCCGTCCAACACAAAAGAAATTACTCCTACTTTGTCAGGGGCTATACCAATAGGCCTGAGGCCATCGATGCTGGCAAGCTCCTTATTAGCATGAGCTAATAATAAATTCTCGTGTTTAATAATAGTCTCTTTTCCAATTCCATCGATAAATTCTATAGCAGTTTTAAATGCCACCACGTCAGCGATATTTGGGGTGCCTGCTTCGAATTTATGGGGTATATCATTGTAAGTAGTTTGCTCGAATGAAACATCCTTAATCATTTCTCCGCCCCCTTGATAAGGTGGCATTTCTTCCAACCATTTCCTTTTTCCATATAGAATTCCCACACCAGTTGGTCCGTACATTTTGTGTGAGGAGAAAGCATAAAAGTCACAATCAAGATCCTGAACATCAATGTTCAAATGGGCGGCGGCCTGCGCACCGTCTACCACCATAACAGCGCCAACCAGATGGGCTTTTTCACAAATTGCTTTAATGGGGTTAATGGTTCCCAGGGAATTTGAAGCGTGCACCACGGATACAATTTTGGTCCTTTTACTTAGCATTGATTCCAGCATGTCCCATTTAACTTCCCCATTGTCCAATAAAGGAAGTACTTTCAGATGGAGTCCTTTTTCCTCACATAACATTTGCCAGGGAACAATATTACTGTGGTGCTCCATATTGGTGATCAAGATTTCGTCACCGGGTGCTAAGAACTTTCTTCCAAAGGTGGAGGCAATCAAATTAATCCCCTCAGTGGTGCCTTTAGTGAAAATAATTTCTTCTGCTTCGGCAGCATTGATAAAAGTACCGGCAGCTTTACGACTATCTTCATAGGCTTCGGTGGCACGTTCCGCCAGGGTATGCAGTCCTCTATGTATATTGGCATGATCGTTCCTATAGTATTTCACCAGTGCCTGTATTACTGAAACCGGCTTTTGATTACTAGCTGCGTTGTCGAAATAAATCAGGGGTCTCCCATTCACATTCTGATGAAGTATGGGAAACTGCGCTCTTATCGTTGTCAGATCGAATAAAACAGCACTTTCTTGGTCAATGTTGTTCATGATCTTTCATATTGGAGATTGTCAGCAACTACATTTTCCAGATAGTCCTTTAGCACTGGTAATGATATTTGCTTCAGGAAATCTGTGGCAAAAGCATACAAAAGCATCCCTTTTGCCTGTTGTTCATCCAAACCCCGAGATCTTAGATAAAATATTTGTTCACTATCGATCTGGCCGGTGGTAGCTCCATGAGAGCATTTCACATCATCCGCCCAAATCTCCAATTGGGGTTTGGTGTTCATGCTTGCTTTGTCGGACAACAGCAGGTTTTTATTAGATTGGAACGCATTGGTTTTTTGAGCATCCGGTTGAACAAAGATCTTTCCATTGAACACGCCGGTACCAGAGTCATTAATTATTCCCTTATACAGTTCGTTACTGTATGAATTGGCGATCCGGTGATCAACCACGGTATGGTTATCAACGTGATCATTCCCTTTTACAATATAGAGTCCGAATAGATGAGATTCGCAATGTTCACCGTTGATGCTAATATTGAGATTGTTCCTGATCATGGTGCCACCGGTAGTAACTGTGGTACAATACAACTGGCTGCTGTTATCTTGATTTATATGGGTGTTATCTACAATGATCGCTCCTGAACATTCAGATTGGATCTTATAAAGGTAAAATTGAGCGCCTTCCTCAAGAAAGACTTCACTAACTGCGTTATGAAAGGTTTGTTGATTTGATATTAAGTTTTTATTTATCTCAATCAGGGTGGCCCTGGAGTTTTCCTCAGCCACCAGCAGATGACGGGTTTGGGTATAAATAGTGCCGGATTGTCCGTCAGATAAATGATAAATAATTATTGGTTTGTCTAAAGTAGTGCCTTTAGCAATCTTAATTAGTGAACCCTGTTTAAAAAAGGCAGTATTCAGAGCAGCAAAAGCATCCGACTGGTAACTTGTCAGAGTGGCCAGGTACTTTTTTATTTCAAGTTGCCGGGCGTTATCAAGATTATCAAGCTGCTCAATCACCAGCCCCTTTGGAGTATCTTCAGAACGATAAACGAGTTTGCCATTCCAGTAAACCAGCAGGTGCCCGTCCAATTCTGGAATCAGGTGTTCGTTAAACGGAGGAATCACGCCCGCTTCCGTCGGTTGTACAGGATCCAGTTTTAAAGACTTTAGTAATGCTCTGGTGAGGGGTGTATATTTGTATTCTTCGTTTTTAGCCAGTGGAAAGCCTTGTGCTGCAAAAGCTTCTATAGCTTGACGACGCAAATTACGGATCTCTACTGGTTGGCTGCCATTTAGACTTTTGCTGAAGTCCCCAAATTTGTCAGTAAAATGGTCCCGTAACTCTCTTTCTGTAATGCTCATGATTTCACACCCTCGGTTGAACTAAGTAATAACCTTCTCATTTTCTCTGATCCAATCATACCCCTTTTCTTCAAGTTCCAGGGCCAGCTCTTTGGAACCAGACTTAACGATCCTTCCATTATACAATACGTGCACAAAGTCTGGTACAATATAATCTAGTAGTCTTTGATAATGTGTTACCACAATAATCGCATTGTCTTTTTTTCTAAGAGTATTTACTCCATTAGCTACAATTCTCAATGCGTCAATATCAAGTCCGGAATCAGTTTCATCCAGAATTGCCAATCGCGGTTCCAAAATTGCCATTTGGAAAATTTCATTACGTTTTTTCTCTCCCCCCGAGTATCCATCGTTCAAAGATCTACTTAGTAAACTCTCATCAATCTCCACTAATTTCATTTTCTCCTTTATCAGCTTAAGGAATGTGACAGCATCCAGTGAATCCTGACCACGGTGCTCCCGGATCTTGTTCACTGCAGTTTTTAGAAAGTTGGTAGTACTTACTCCGGGAATCTCAACTGGGTATTGAAAGGCCAGAAAAAGCCCTTCCCTGGCCCGCTCTTCGGGAGGCATTTCAAGCAGGTTTTGGCCCAGAAATGAGACACTACCTGAAACATCATAAGAGTCCCTTCCTGCCAGTACTGAAGCCAAGGTGCTTTTACCGGATCCGTTGGGGCCCATAATAGCATGTACTTCACCGGCGTTGATTTGTAAATTGACACCGTTTAAGATCTGGTTGCCATCGATAGAGGCCTTTAAATTATCTACTTTTAACATTGATATTACGATTAATAAATGATGTGGTGCATTGAATTACCCAACACTTCCTTCCAGTGTTAAGGCAAGAAGTTTTTGTGCTTCCACGGCGAACTCCATGGGTAACTGATTCAACACCTCCTTGCAGTAACCATTTACAATAAGCGCTACAGCATCTTCAGAATCTATCCCTCGCTGGTTACAATAAAAGATCTGGTCATCACCAATTTTGGAAGTGGTTGCCTCATGCTCAACTTGAGCAGTGCTATTGCCCACTTCTATGTAAGGAAAGGTATGGGCACCACATTTATCCCCCATCAGCAGCGAATCACATTGTGAGAAGTTTCTGGAGTTTTCAGCCCTTGGCAATATCTGGACTAATCCCCGGTAGCTATTTTGGCTTCTACCTGCAGAAACTCCTTTGGACACAATCCGGCTTTTAGTGTTTTTACCAATATGGATCATTTTAGTACCAGTGTCTGCTTGCTGCATATTATTGGTTACAGCTACGGAATAAAATTCTCCTACGGAGTTATCACCTTTTAAAATGCAACTTGGGTATTTCCAGGTAATAGCGGCACCGGTCTCAACCTGAGTCCAGGATATTTTTGAACCCGACCCGTCACATAGACCCCTTTTGGTAACAAAGTTGAAAATACCGCCCACTCCCTCTTTATTTCCCGGATACCAATTTTGAATAGTTGAATATTTAACTACAGCATTTTTGGCGGCGTGAATTTCTACAATTGCCGCATGCAACTGATTTTCATCACGCATAGGTGCAGTACAACCCTCCAGATAGCTAACATAGGATCCTTCATCTGCTATGATCAGGGTTCTTTCAAATTGCCCGGTATTGGCGGCATTGATCCTGAAGTAAGTAGAAAGCTCCATGGGGCAGCGTACTCCTTTGGGAATATAACAGAATGAGCCATCTGAAAATACCGCGGAGTTCAATGCAGCAAAGTAGTTGTCGTTCACCGGTACTACAGAACCCATGTATTTTCTAACCAACGCCGGGTGGTTGAGGACAGCTTCACTGAAAGAACAGAAAATGATACCCAATTCAGCTAGTTTGTCCTTAAAGGTGGTGGCTACTGAGACGCTATCCAAGACAGCATCAACTGCCACCCCGGTCAATCGCTTTTGCTCATCCAAAGAAATACCTAGCTTTTCAAAGGTACGTCTTAATTCAGGGTCCAAATCATCAAGGCTATTAACACTTGCTTTTTGTTTTGGAGCGGAATAGTATATAATATCCTGATAATTAATTTTTGGATATTTTACATTGGGCCATTTGGGTTCGCGCAATGTTTGCCACTTTTTAAAGGCATTGAGCCGCCATTCCAGCATCCATTCAGGTTCCTTCTTCTTAAAGGAAATGAAGCGTACTGTGTCTTCATTTAAGCCCTTTGGAGCTGATTCTGAATCTATTATAGTCTCAAACCCATATTTATATTCAGAACTCGCAAGTTCTTCCAGTATCTGATTGTCTTTGCTCATATTTTGATCCAGCAAATTTTTAAATGATTCGCTGTATTCAGTGCGAAATTAAACAATAATAAGTCAATAAAGTGAGCTTATTTATAATTAATCTAAATAACGGATTATTTACACCAATCACAAAATTGTAGGGGATAAAGTTCCATTAATAAGGGCTATCAATAGAGCGGTTGGAGTAATTTAAAAATCCAGGCTAATATGCCGGTTAAGACTTTCTTCCAGGGAGATAAATGTCTCAGTTCGGCGTATACCATCAATTTTCTGCACTTTGTCGTGAAGTACATCCCTCAGATGCTTGGTATCTTTACAGTGTAACTTAACGAAGATACTGTAATTCCCGGTAGTATAATGAATTTTTACTACTTCAGGTACTTCCCGTAATTTGGTGCAGACTTCGTCATATAATGAATTACGCTCAAGGAATATTCCTAAAAAAGCCGTCAGGTCCCAGCCCAGTTTACTGTAATCCATGCTCAAAGTGGTTCCCTTTACGATCCCCATTTCTTCCATTTTTCGCATCCGAACGTGCACAGTGCCTCCAGATACAAAGACCTTTTTGGCAATTTCGGTAAATGGGGTCTTGGCATCTTTCATTAAAAGCTCCAAAATTTTCAAATCGATTTTATCAATTTCATAATTTTTACTCATGTGAAAACATCTTTACTGATAATTATCTAATGAAAGTGAACCAAAATTATGAATTATATAAAAAATATCAAATTTTTTTGTAAAATTTATAAGCTGGTCAATTTTTTCTTAATTTTGAAGTACGATTTTAACACTGTAGGGTGATGAAATTGGCAGACATGCCCTCCTGTCTCGGGGGTGAAGGTAACGGGATAAACATAGCATAATGGCCTGCCTTTGGTAGGCTGGGGTTGACCACCAACACTCTAATTTGTGCTAAGGCTAACCACTTCGTGGAGGTTCGAATCCTTCTCCTACAGCTAATTTTGGGTTAATGTTGTTTGTGAAAGGTTCGCTGAATAGGCGGGCCTTTTTTATGTGTAGGACATTATGCAGATTTTCAGGAATTAGGAATTATTTAATTTTTTGTGTTATTTTCTATAACCCAACCCTGACCTAAACATGAAAGAATATGCTTGGCTAAAAAGCTACCCTCAAGGAGTGCCTCAAACCATTGATCTCTTGAAGTACCGGTCGGTTCCAGACCTTTTTGAAGATTGTGTTACCAAGTATGGCGACTCCCCAGCATTTGAGAATATGGGTAAACGCATCAGCTTTAACCAACTAAATACTCTTTCCGCCCAATTTGCAGCATTTCTGCAAACGTCTGCTCAACTGCAGAAGGGAGATAGAATTATCATCCAAATGCCTAATTTGTTGCAGTATGTTGTGGTTATGTTCGGGGCATTAAGGGCTGGTCTGGTAGTAGTTAATACTAATCCGCTTTATACAACCAGGGAGATGAAACATCAGTTTAAGGATTCCGGAGCTGCTGCCATTGTCATACTGGCTAATTTCGCCCACAACCTTGAGAAAATTCTTCCTGAAACCTCAATCAAAACGGTGGTTATTACAGAGATAGGGGATATGCTGGGTGGGTTTAAAGGAATGATGGTTAATTGGGTGGTTAGGAACATAAAGAAAATGGTGCCCAATTATCGCATAAAAGGGGCCATCAAGTTTAAGCAGGCCATGCAATTGGGGGCTGGGTCAAGTTACACCAAGCCGTCTGTAGAAAGTAGCGATATAGCCTTTCTGCAATATACCGGTGGAACTACCGGAGTATCCAAAGGAGCTATGTTGTTGCATCGGAATATCGTGGCTAATATGGAGCAAATAGTGGCATGGTTTACCCCAAGATTGAGTATAAACAGTGAGATTGTAATTACCCCTTTGCCCCTTTATCATATTTTTGCCCTTACTGTTAATTGTTTGGCCATGCTCAAAGTAGGGGCTTTAAATATATTAATTACCAATCCGCGAGATATGCCTGCATTCATTAAAGAGTTAAACAATCATGAGTTTACGGTGATCACAGGTGTAAATACTTTATTTAACGGACTGCTTCATCAACCTGGTTTTGCTGAGGTTGACTTTAGTGCACTAAAAGTCACCGTTGGGGGCGGCATGGCGGTTCAAAAATGGGTAGCCCAAAAATGGAAGGAAGTTACGGGAGTACCACTAGCCGAAGGTTACGGATTGACTGAAGCTTCTCCGGTGATTACCTGTAATCCGGTAAATGGTGGGGAGAAATTAGGATCCATAGGATTGCCTTTGCCTAACACCGAAGTATCAATCTTTGATGAAAACGATGTTGAAGTGCCAATGGGCGAGATTGGCGAGCTATATGCCAGAGGGCCTCAGGTTATGGCCGGATACTGGCAGCGACCTGCTGAAACGGAGAAAACCATGCATGGTGACTGGCTGAAAACCGGTGATATGGCGGTAGCCGGCGAAGATGGTTTTTTTACTATAGTGGACAGAAAAAAGGACATGATCCTGGTATCAGGGTTTAATGTGTACCCAAATGAAATTGAAGACGTAATTGCTGCTCACCCCAAAGTACTGGAGGTAGCCGCAATAGGTATACCGGATCCGAAGTCAACTGAAGCGGTAAAAGTGTTTATTGTAAAGAAGGATATAACTCTAACCGAGGAAGAGATTAGAGACTACTGTCGGGAGAATCTCACCGGCTACAAATGCCCTAAGCAGGTAGAGTTCCGCTCTGAGTTACCCAAAACAAATGTTGGAAAGATACTCAGAAGGAAGTTGAAGGAGGAAGCATAGCACTGTATCATTACCCAGCCTAATTTTCCAATAATAATTTATACCTTCTCAAAAGTTGTATTCAGTCAAATGAATACTATTTTTACAGCAAATGCCAGAAGCCAGAACTTTTGTCATCGGTGACATTCACGGGGCCTACACCGCTTTAATGCAATGCCTGGCATTGTCAAAATTTGATTATCAGCAAGACACGTTAGTAGCTTTGGGTGACGTATGTGACGGTTGGCCCGAAACTGCCCAGTGCATAGATGAATTGTTGAAAATAAAGCGATTAATCTATATTCTTGGAAATCATGACTTATGGGCATTAGAATGGGCCAGGAACCATGAGGCTCCGGAAATTTGGTTAGAACAGGGAGGCAAAGCCACTGTTGATGGATATACTCAAGGGATGCCTGCCAGTCATCAAAAATTACTTGCAAAAGCCTATCAATATTATATTATGGACCAAAAGATATTCGTTCATGCCGGTATATTGCCGGACATGGAATTAGAGTATCAAGGCCAGGACATTTTCCTCTGGGACCGCAGTCTATGCAGATTGGCAATACAATTGAAACAAGCAGGTAAACAGCAGCAACTAGGGTCGTTTGAGGAAATATACTTGGGTCATACACCTACAACCCGGTGGGGTAGCTTCACACCGATTAAATCTTGCAATGTTTGGATGATGGACACAGGTGCGGCATGGAATGGATGTTTGTCAATTATGAACATCCATTCCAAACAGCATTTTCAAAGTGACCCTGTATGGCAACTCTATCCTGGGATCAAGGGACGCTAAACTAGCTGTGGACTTCTTCCACGTGCTCGTTGTAATCCGCCATTAATTTTTGCTGAATGTCATAGGGCACCGGAGAATAATCGGCAAATGATATGCTAAAGCTAGCCCGGCCTTGAGTGATCGAACGCAAGGTAGTGGTATAGCGATCCAATTCTGACAGCGGTGTTTTAGCCTTGATCACCTGATAAGCGCCCCTGGCCTCCATTCCCTGAATGATGGACCTTCGACCCTGAAGGTCGGTCATTACATCACCCATGAGTTCTTCCGGCACTACTACTTCAAGATCATATATTGGTTCCAGTAATTGAGGGTCGGCGCTGGTAAAGGCTTTCTTAAAAGCCATCATACCGGCTATTTTAAATGAAATATCATTGGAATCAACCGCATGCATTTTTCCGTCATAGACCATCACCCTTATATCCCTTACATATGAGCCGGTTAATGGGCCTTCCTCCATTTTTCCCAGTATCCCTTTTCGAATAGATGGAAGAAATCTAAGGTCAATAACCCCACCAACAATACAGTTATAAAACACCAGTTTGCCACCCCATGGGAGTTCTGTTTCTTCTTTTTTTCGGAGATTGAACCCCACTGGTTCGTCCATTCCATCGTGGTAAGGTTCAATTTTCAGGTAAACCTCCCCAAATTGGCCAGCCCCGCCGGATTGCTTCTTATGTCGGTATGAGGCATCTGAGGATTTTTGAATGGTTTCACGATAGGGTATTCTTGGTTTTGCAAAGTCCACATCCAGGTGATAGGTATTCATTAAGGTCCATTTCACCATTGCCAGATGTAACTCACCCTGGCAAGATAAAATAAGTTGTTTCAATTCACCAGAATATTCAAATTCAATGGTTGGATCCTCCTGATGGATCTTTTTTAATACTTCTCCAAGTTTCTCATCATCCTGTTTATTTTTAGCTATGACAGCGGTCCGTATACGTGCCCCCGGAAATTGAATTGGTTTCACTGCCATTGACAATGATTTATCCCTAAGGGTATGGTTGGTCTCAGTACCTTTCAGTTTTAGAGTGGCCCCGATATCACCTATTACTAGTTTTTGAACCGGATTTCGGTTTTTTCCATCCATAATAAAAAGTTGGTTTAACCTTTCACTTTGACCAGTCTGATGATTGATCAGATCTTTGCCCAATTCAACGGAACCCGAAATAACTTTAAAAAATGACATTTTACCAAGATTGGGTTCAACCAGTGTTTTGAAGACAAACAGTACGGTTCCTCCATCCGCTGTATGTGGCATCACTTCTCCATTATCTGATGGCTCAGGTTTCATTTCAACAGAGGAAGGGGCAACATTGTCAATGAAACCCATCATTCGACCGCTTCCCATGTTCTTTTTGGCGGACAAACAGAAAATGGGAAAAACTTCGTGATTCATCATGCCGATTTTTAGTCCCTGTCTCATCTGGTCTTCGTCCAATGAACCTTTTTCAAAATATAGTTCCATTAAAGACTCGTCATTTTCAGCTGCTTTTTCTACCAGTTCATTGTGCAAGGCTTCGGCTTTTTCTTTTTGATCATCCGGAATGGGCAGCTTTTCAGGTTTCCCTCCTTCTGGCGGAAATTTATACATGGTCATTTTCAGGAGATCAATAATACTGTCAAATTGATCCCCTTGGTTCGCAGGATACTGCATCAAGGTGGCAGCGCTTCCAAAACGTTGCTTCAATGACTCCAAAGTTTGATCAAAATTGGACTTAGGATGGTCCAATTGATTAATAGCAATGATGACTGGTTTTTGATATCGATCAGCATAATTCCAAATCAACTCCGTTCCTACTTCAATTCCATGTTGCGAATTGATCAAAAGTACGCATGTGTCGGCCACCCGTACCGAGGAGATTATCTCACCGATAAAATCATCCAGGCCGGGTGTATCAATTATGTTGATCTTATAATTGCGCCATTCGGTATGCATGGCAGTGGCATATACAGAATTTCCTCGTTCGTGTTCGATTTCATGATAGTCGGATATGGTATTTTTAGCCTCTACAGTTCCCCTTCTGTTGATTAATCCTGATTCGAACAGCATGGTTTCAGCTAAGGTGGTTTTACCTGATTTTGCTGCTCCCAGCAGCACGATATTTTTAATGTGTTTGGCATCAAATACTTTCATATTTCAAAGAATTTAGGATAAACATACAGGGAAAAGAGGCTGCCCGTTTGAGAGCAGCCTATTCTTTAAATTTAAAGTATGGGGGCTTAAATTACAACTAATTTCGCCTTCAATTTAGTCGCGAGAAGTCCCGAAGCAAATAGTATATTCCAGAGCCTGATCAATAATTAGTCTGGTATTATTTTATATATCCCAGGCTCTCAAGCTTTACAAAAATACGGTGGGCGGCCAATTCTGCGGACAAGTGCATAGTATCAATTGCCATTTCCGGGTCCTTAGGAATCTCATATGGGTCATCAATACCAGTAAAATCCTTAATTTTTCCTGCACGGGCCAGGGCATAAAGTCCTTTACGATCTCGTTTTTCACATTCTTCCAATGGTGTGTTTACGAAAATTTCCACAAATCCCCCAACTTCCTCAATCATTGATCGGACTTCCTTACGGGTTTTTTCATAGGGGGCAATGGGGGCACATATGGCTACTCCCCCGTTCTTGGTTATTTCGGCGGCCACATAGCCTATTCTTTTAATATTCAGGTCCCGGTGCTCCTTGGAAAAGCCCAGCTCACTGGATAAGTTTTTCCGTACCACGTCTCCGTCCAAAATCGTGATCCTTCGGTTTCCATTTTCCAACATTTTAACCAACAATGCATTGGCAATAGTAGATTTGCCAGAGCCGGACAGTCCGGTAAAAAATACCGTAAATCCCTGCTGGTGTTTTGGAGGATAGATTTTACGTAACTCCTGGATAATCTCGCCATATGAAAACCACTCTGGTATGTCCAAACCCTCGCGCAGCCTTCTGCGAAATTCCGTTCCGCTAATATTTGCCACCTTCATTTCGCTGGTGGTTTCATTGACCGGTATATACTGGGCCTTATCTTCAACATACACCATTTGCTGAAAAGGGACCATGGTGATGTCCATCTCATCATGAAATTTCTTATACAACTCCTGAGCCTCATATGGTTCATAAAAAGGAGTCCTGTCTGGCTTGTTCCCAGGTCCCGCGTGGTCCCTGCCAACTATAAAATGAGTGCATCCATAGTTTTTTCTAATTAATGCATGCCATATGGCCTCCCTGGGTCCACCCATGCGCATGGCAAGGTTTAGCAGACTGAGTGTGGTGGTCTGTTCGGGATAACGCTCAAGGATTTTCTCGTAACATCTTACTCTGGTATAATGGTCTACATCCCCTGGTTTGGTCATGCCAACTACCGGATGGACCAAAAGGTTGGCTTCGTGCATAGTTGCAGCTCTATAGGTTATTTCCTGATGGGCCCGATGCATTGGGTTCCGGGTTTGAAAGGCCACCACTTTTCTCCAGCCTAGTTTTCTGAATCTTCCACGCAGCTCGGATGGAGAGTCCCTAAGTAATTTGAAGTCGTAATGAGTTGGTGGTTCCACACCTCTCAATTTACCACCTATATAAACATCACCGGTTTGATGAAGCAGATAGTGTACCGCAGGGTGGGCCTCCATGGAAGTTCCATAAACCTGTTCTGCTTCCGCTATTTTGTCTGGCTTCCATATTTCTTCTACCTCCATGGTGGCTACCAGCACACCTTCCTGATCCCGTAGCGCCAGCATACCACCTTGTTTCAGTGAGTCAGCGAATTTGACGGTAACATCCAGGTAGATGGGTATGGGCCATAATATACCTGATGACAGTCTCATCTTTTCGACCACACTTTGGTAGTCTTTAGAACCAAGAAAACCTGATAGCGGAGAAAAGGAGCCGTTTAATAGCAGTTCTATATCACAGAGTTGCCTGGGGGTTAGGTCCCACGACGGATAGTTTCCCGCAACTAACTTTTCCTCCTCGGCTACGGATTCACCCAGGTATAGTTCTTTTAATACACCTCCATGAGGTTCTTTAAATGCACCCATATTTTATAATTGTCTTTAGAGGGCTCAAAATAGTAACTTTCAAAAGGGAAACAAACAATCAAGCCAATTCCCTGAGATCTACAGGGACCACACGGGAAATACCTTGCTCGATCATGGTAATACCATAGATGATATCAGTACTGGCCATGGTACGTTTGTTATGGGTGACAATTATGAATTGAGAATCTTCTGAAAATTTCCGGATAATGCTATTGAACTTGTCGATATTTGCATCATCCAGAGGTGCATCAACTTCATCAAATATACAGAACGGAGCAGGCTTTAACAGATAGATAGCAAATAGCAGGGATGTGGCGGTAAGGGTCTTTTCTCCGCCGGAAAGTTGATTGATGGTAAGTGGTCTTTTACCCTTGGGTTTTGCAATAATTTCTATGGAAGATTCCAGTGGATTATCAGGATCCCGGAGTTTTAAATCACAATCATCTTCTTCTGTGAAAAGTGAACGGAATACATGGATGAAATTTGCCTTGATGTTATTGAAAGCCCCCAGGAAGGTCTCCTTTGCAACATCATCGATTTCTGCAATTGTGCTCAACAATGACTCTTTGGCATTATGTAAGTCTTCTTTCTGAGCGGTGATGAATTCATGGCGCTGACTGATTTCTTCATAGGCATCCATAGCCATAGGATTTATCGGACCCATGCGCTCCAATTTATCACGCATTTTCAAAACTTTAGTCCTTAATTCTTCCTCAGACAATGATTCGGTAACCTCAGTTTGCTCTTCTTCAACCAGCGCTTCCAATGCTACATTAAACTCCACGGAGAGGCGCTCTTTTATTGAGCTCATTTCCAGCTTGGTCTCATTTAATTTGTTCTGGAGCTCCATTATGAGCATATCACACTGTTCACGCATTCTTTGAAGCTCACGACTTTGCTTGTCAATAGCGTCTATTTCTCCCCGGCAATTATAATATTCCTTTTCAGCCTCGTGGACGGATTGTTCAAAGGTCTCTTTTTGTTGGTACCTATGGAGTAATTCACCTTCATTGACCTCTGCACTTTCCAGTAGTTGTTCGATTTGCTTTTGATTTTCTTGTAATTCAGACTGATTGTCTTTAAGTCTTAATTCGCTTTGGTCCAGAGTGGTCTTCTTGAATAATAGTTCTGATTCAGCGTTACTGAGCTGATTCTTTTGTTGATGAAACATCAGGTTGTGCTCATTGAAAGTATTGGACTTATTACTTAAATCCTCATTTTCCTGAACTAACTTCTGGTTGGTCATCTGGGCTTTGGCTTCCAATTCTTGTAATTGGCTGGACTCAACTTCAACCAAGGGTTTCAATTTATCGCAGGCTCTCCTCAGTTCTTCAATTTTGGCGGATATATCTTCTTTATTGGTACGGTTGCTGTGGATTAGTTGAGTGAACTGCTCCCTTTTGGTTCGATAAGAAACGAAATCTTCATTAATTCGGTAGATCTCGTTTTGCAAAAACTCAATCCTGGGCCTTTTAGTTTCATCTTTTAGTTGTACCAGTTCGCGTTGTTTGTCCTCCAGACTTTGTTTGATTTTAAATATCTTTTTGTCAAGAATTTTGATGTCTTTTTGTAACTTCTCGAGATTCTTGGCCCTGCCTATTCTTTTGCCCTCAAACAAGCCAACAGATCCGCCTGATAATGAATGTGGCTTTTTGGTTACTTTTCCATTCTTGGTAATAAATGTACAAATATCATCCAGGGGTATGTTGCCATAATCACCGTCAACTATATAAACATTGTCCAATATATGCCCAACCAGGTTGCTGTATTGGTGTTCATACTCCACAATTTCTGTGGCACTGGTAGCATTATTGAATATTTTCCCGGTTGAGGCTTGATGCTTTTTGAAACTATCTAAAATGAAAAAATTCGCCTTTCCCTTGGCAGCCTCATTCAGCAAATTAATTGCCTGATATGCCTGCGATTCATTGTCGACTATATAGTAATTCATGAAAGGCTCCAGATAATTTTCAATGGTAACCCGGTAGGCTTCATCACAGGTGAGAATATCAGACAACAAAGGAGCTTGTTTTCCCCACTCTGCTTTCTTTTTTAGAAATTTAATGGCTTCTGGAAAGCCTTCCAGGTTCTCAACCAGGGACTTAGTCAGGTTGTATTCATTGCGTTTGGCGTCCAATATGCGGCTTTGTTCCAATAATTCATCCCGGACTACCTCAATGGTATTCTCAATAGACTTATACCGTTCCTGGAGTTGCTCCTCGTCTATTTTAAACTGTTCAAGCTGGGAATTCTTTTCTTCTATGGATTCTGCAATCTCCGTTATCTTTTCGTCGAACGCATCAAGGCTTGCACTTTTTTGGGTAGTATCACTACTGGTTTTGTCCAGTTCCTGTTGTAAAGTATGGATCTGGATCTCTTTGATTTCATAGTCCTTTTGGATTTCGTGAACCCTGTCTTTTTTCGCTCTATAGGAGTCAGTAAACTGCTGAAGATCCTGCTGAAGACCGGCGGTTTTTCCACGCTGTTCATCATAGGCTAATTGCAGGGACTGTAGCTGTTGTTCAGCCTGTATCAGGTTGGTGGAAATTCTTTCCCTTTGCTGATTTAGGCCCTTGATACTAACCGTTGACCGTTCGCGACTTTGTTTGTCGAGTTCAATTTGCTTGTTTAATGAGTCGCCTTTATCGTTAAGGTAACGAAGTCGTTCATTCTTAATTTGTTGGTCATTTTCAAACTTCCTGATGGAGGCCACATGATCATTGAGATGCTGTTGTTTAATGGAAAGTTGTTTCTCAAAATCAATTAAGCGGGCTTTGGCTTTTTCAACTTCAGCCTCTAGTTCAGTTTGTTGAGTGGTATGGGCTAATTTCTTATCACTTTCAGCAGATATTTTATTGCTAAGGGCAGTGAAACTCTCACGGTGCTTGCTGGCTGACTGCCTGGCAAGTTGAATGCTCAAATTTTTGTAGTCCTCCTTTAATCTTAGACATTTTTCTGCTTGTTTGGCCTGTTTTTTAAGAGATTTCAGGTTTTTATCAATTTCAAATAACAGATCCTCCACACGATCCAGGTCAGCATCAGCATCGCTTAGTTTCTTTAACGTTTGCCTTTTGCGGATCTTGAATTTTGAGACACCCGCAGCCTCCTCAAAAAGAATTCTTCGGCTGTTGTCTTTGTCATTCAGAATATCATCCACCATCTTGAGCTCGATGATGGAATAACTGTCGGGACCAATTCCTGTATCCAGGAAAAGACTGGTGATGTCTTTTAATCGACAAGGGATGCCATTTAACTGATATTCACTTTCTCCTGAACGATAGTATCTGCGGGTGATGGTAACTTGAGAATACTCGGTTGGAAGTAGATTGCGGGTATTGTCGAAAGACAGACTTACTTCCGCTAATTGGGTGGGTTTGCGAGTTTTTGTTCCATTGAATATGATATTCTCCATTCTCTCGGACCGCAGAGATTTGATTTTTTGTTCACCCAAGACCCAGCGAATTGCATCGACAATATTGGATTTTCCACACCCATTGGGGCCCACCACCCCGGTAATGCCTTCATCAAAATCGATTACAACCTTATCGGCGAAACTTTTAAAACCCTTGATCTCAAGTCTGGTAAGAAGCATAAAGAAGTGATTACCCGAATATTAAAAAATGGTCAGGTAAATTTATAATTATTTTCGGTATTTTTAGCCAGATGGATGACATTGGAAATTTAGTTTATATACTGGTATTTGTTATTTGGTTTCTCTACAAAACTTTTTGGAAAAGGAAAAAGAAGCCTGCCAGTCCGTTACCTACTGTTGGTCCAAGCGCCCCTGAACCTAAACCTCAGGAACGAAGTACCAGGGAGGCTACTCCACCTCCAGTTACTTTTGAGGACGTGTTGAGGGAGTTAACCGGCGCCCCACCGGTAACGGTAACAGAACCTGAGAAAATTGATGAAACCCCAGAACTATATCCTTTAGAGGATCTTCCAGCTAACATGGAGGAGACCTCATTTGAGGTTTTTGAAACCCCCGCTGAAACTCAGCCTGCCGCCGGTCCGGTACTAAAGGCAGATTTCAGCGCCTATAAAATTCGTAAAGAACAAGGTTCCAAAGCAGCCAGAGAGGTTTTCAAGATGTTAAAAAGCAAGAACGGGTTAAAACAGGCGATTATCTTAAAGGAGATTTTGGATAGACCGTATAAGTAGTTATGAATTATAAGTTATAAGTGATAAGTGTCACATTGAGCGTGCCTGAATATTGATGAAGGGCTGTTAACCATTTTGATTCAGCTTAAATATGATTGGCAATACCGTTTTAAGAGTGTTGCGGTTCACCCTGCGCATTCCGCTTGGCAGCCTGCACTTAATCCTGGGTGAAGCAAAAAGAAAGGATATTCGCCCCCATTTTCAGGGCTTGTTGACGCACTGCTTCCGGATCGTTATGCACACTTTGGTCTTCCCACCCGTTGCCAAGATCTGATTCGTAGGAATAAAAGCACAGGAGTCTTCCCTGGTATAAGATACCCAGTCCTTGTGGAGGTTTACCATCGTGCTCGTGTATCTTGGGCAACCCGTTTTTAAAGGTAAATTTCTGACGATAAATAGGATGATCAAACGGTAATTCAACGAAATCAAGTGCGGGAAATACTTTTTTCATTTCGAGTCTTACGAAGGGGTCCATACCATAGTTGTCATCTATATGTAGAAATCCACCGGCAATCAGGTAATTCCTTAGATTCTCAGCTTGCTGATCGCTGAAAACTACATTGCCGTGTCCTGTCATGTAGATATACGGGTAATAGAATATTTCCTGACTTCCTACGTCCACTACATCTTCTTCAGCAGCCAGATTCATATTCAACTGTTGATTGCAAAACTCAATTAGATTTGGAAGAGCGGTTTTGTTCGCGTACCAATCTCCACCTCCCTGGTATTTCAATTTGGCGATTTTCAAGTCATTACCCTGGCACCGGGTTTCGGACAGGTTGAACAAAAGAATGGCTAATATGAAGATCAACATTCGGCGCATCTGGCAAAGATACATTATACAATAATTACCCGGAACCAGCGAAAGGAAATGTTCCAGCGATAAATCACATCTATAACATATTGAAAATCAGATCAATGAAAATTTTTTTCTCTTTTCAATTAAACCCCAGACCCAGTTTAACATCTAAAGACTATAAATTTTTGAAACAAAACTCTTTAACAATGATACTGACTAGTTTAACACCCCAAAAATCAGTTACCAGGATTATGGTGCTGTGTTTTGCTTTGTTCATGAGTATTACTGCTTGTGAAGAACAGCAGGAAAACCCATTTCAGAGCGAAATTGATCAAAATGATTTAGATAATGTGGCTACTGAGGAAGAGCTGCAAACCGCCTATGAGGATGTAGACCTTATTAGTGTGGAGGCCGAGGAAAGCCTGGATGCCGATGGAACCCTTGGTGGCAGGGTACAGATGGATGAAACAGACCGGCTTACCCGATGCGCAACCATCACCCATAATAAGGAAGAGATGACCATTACTATTGATTTTGGTGATGGATGTGAAGGTCCTGATGGACAAGTGAGAAGTGGTATTATATTTATTACCTATACCGGGCGTTTGATGGTTCCAGGCTCTGTGTGGACAATTACTTTCAGGAATTATTACGTCAATCGTAAACATATAGAAGGTCTGAAGACCATTACCAATGTTTCCGGTAGCATTAACGACCATGTAAGCTTCCATAAATTACTGGAAGGAGGCAAGATCACCTGGCCTGATGGGACCTATGCAACCAGAGAGGTTGATAAAACCTTTACCTGGTATCGTGCAAGTAATCCACTAATGGATGAAGTGCATGTGAAGGGAGAAGCCAGTGGGATGAATCGCAGAGGAGTAGCCTATAAGGCAAGCATTATCTCCACCATTATCTGGAAAAGAGCCTGCAGATTACGCGGTGTTTGTGTACCTGTCCAGGGGTTGAAGTTAATAGAACGAAGGGATCATTCAGATGTATTAGTTGATTTCGGCGACGGTGAATGTGATTTGTTTGTAACCATAACCAAGAATGGAGAAAGCAAGGTAATTGAGAAAGAATGTAACCGAATGGATTGATTAATAAGAAGTAGCATTTTTATACATCCTGCCCTATTGTAGTACCTGCTATAGGGCGGGATTTTTTTTGTTAGAGCGCTCAATTTTTAAATTTGCCATATATTGGTTGTCCTGGAAGGGTATTTGTCACCGTTTTACCATCCTTAACCACCAAAACTCCATTAACCAATACATACCGTACTCCTTCAGAGAATTCCAATCCTTTTTCGAAGGTAGCCTTGTCAATTATCTTATCGGGGTCGAAAATAGTTATGTCAGCATCAGCACCCACCTGTATTCTACCTTTATACCGCATTATGGGTGCAACATCTTCTAATCTTTTAGCCGGCAACAGCGTCATCTTTTCAATTGCTTTTGAGAGACTGAGCGTATTTTCTTCTCTAACATACTTACCCAACACTCTTGAAAAAGTTCCCGCAGTTCGTGGGTGAGCTAAGGTGGAATAAGGCATCCCATCTGAGGCTATGATAATATTCGGCGTTGAAATACCTCTTTTAATCCATTCAGGCTTCATCATGTGCATTATGACTATGCCCCCGGATTTTTGATAGACATCAAACGACTCCTCAGTAAGCCTCTCACCAGTTTCTACCCATTGTACATCTTCATAACTTATTCCGAGCTTTTCCTGCCAGCCATCATTAAACAAGGCACTTGGCAATAATGTTGATGCTGCTGTATATGGATACAATTCTGTGCTAACATCAATCCCTTTTTTGTTTGCAGATTGCACCATATCAATAGCCAGTTGAATTTGCCCTAATGCCATGCTATTGATGTGAACAATGTGCAGCGGAGCGGAAGTTAATGAAGCATTTGCGATTACTTCCTGTATGGAAATAATATTCGGCTCACGTACATGTGAAAACACCAGTGCATTTAATTCACCGGCTAACTGAAAAACCCGAAACATTTCACCTGGTGCTGTTTTTGGCAGATAGCCGACGGGAACACCAATGCCAATGCCACCTTCTGCCAATGAAGCTTTTATATTGGCCAGCATTTTATTTGTTTCCTCCGGATTAAGGTTTTCAGAATAAGAAGGCGTTATGGTAGTAAAGAGGGTTTCAATGTTTGATTGACCCTTCATGGTTGTTTGATACAACTCATTTATTTCTTCATTATATTTATCTAATGCTCGAAATCGTTCAAAAGGCCAACATACAGATGCCCCGTAGTTAATTAGAGCTTTTGATTCTCTGGTTTGGTACCATTGTTCTAAAAACTCAATTCCCCATTCTAATTCAAGCGCAGTAGTTACCCCATCATGTATTTGGTATTCCTGCTCCTTATTTCCCCTTCCGTGAACATGCAAATCAATAAAACCTGGGGACACAACCAGGCCAGATACATCAATTGCTACTTTCCCATTAATGGGCTCTGATGAAATTTCAACAATCCGATTGTCTGTTATTCCTATATTCCTTTTGGCATCCAATTTGGTTTCAGGGTCGATGACTCGCCCACCGTTTAACACCAGATCAAATTCAAAATTTGCTTGACCGTGTCCTGTATTAACAAACCCTATAAAAAGGGCAATTAATAGAATAATGGTGCAGTACACCTTCTCAAGGACGAACTTCATAAAAAGAGTTGAAAGGGTCTTCTTCAAAATCGAGTAATCGGAAATGGCTGAACCCGCCGTCCGAGGTCATTTTTTGCGCTAGTACTGGATTAAAGCCCATGGTACCTAAGCCTGCTCCACCTGGTTCAGACAAAGAAGCCGACATACAGTATAACACTGAAATCCCATAAAACAATGGAGACATTGGATTGGATAGGTTCTCTGTAAAATCGTCGGAGGTGGTGATGTCTTTGATCAACCAGGCCCCATCGTCTTTTATACAATTACGTATGGATTCAGTAATAAGCTGGGGATGAGTCATGTCATGCATACAATCCAGGGTCATAGCCAGATCGTATGTTGGGATTTTGGGAAGGTCCTCTCCTCCTGCTAAGCAATAGGTGATATTGGAGAGCCCTTCTGCTAAGGTATCCTGCTGAGCCATATTGATAGCGACTTCTGATGGGTCGTATCCATCGAATGTAGAATTGGGGTATGCTTTGGCTAATTCGCGAAGTGCAACTCCTGAACCACAACCTATATCCACTACTCTTGCTCCTTTCTGTAGTTTTGCTTCCGTGCCATTCATCATACCTATGATGGTTGGTAACATTGCATGGGTAGCAGCGGTTAATCGCTTAATCATGCACGCCACTTTGGGGCCATGCGTGTCCCAGGTCAATCCTACGCCAGTTTGAAAAGCATCAGCCGTTCTATCTATTATATCAATAGGGGTAGGGGCACCAAAAAATCCTGCAAGATAGGCGGGATGTTTTGCGTCCAGTAAAACTGTATGACCAGCTTCTGGCAGTAGGAACTTATCTTCGCCTTGGTATTCCAACAGTCCTGCTGCAGTCTGATTGCGCAGCCATTCTAGCAGCCAACGCTCCTGAAAGCCTGTCTTGGCAGCAAGATCAGCCGCTGTACAAGTGCCTAGATCTTTCATATTACGATAAAGCTCTAATTTATCTCCCAGGTAAATCATGAGCGACACCATTTCACCGGCTTTGTAGCCTATAACACTCCCAGCATATTGATCCAAAGCCTCTTGTGTGGGGTTACTTGTATTTTGATTTTTCATGCGTTTGTTTTTTTATATTCAAATGGCTGTCGAAATTTTGAATAGTACTTTAGTTATCTATCCAACCCTTGTCTTCCAACAGTCCATCAAAGCCCAAAGCAGTCTTGGTTACAATATCCTGTTCTATATTATTCTGACAGGATATAACGAGACTTGCCCATTATTATTAGAATTTTCTTCATTGTATGGGCCTGGAATGATGAATATAGCACATGAAATTGAGTGTTCCAAAGGGTGCTACCAAAGGCCTAATGGAGTCATGAATTTTGAGTGCCCAGAACCTTGGAGGAGTACCGGTCCCGATAGCTATCGGGACCGGTACTCTAATTAGATACATTAGATCAAGTAACTGCTGCAGCTATTCGTAGCCTCCTAGCTGTGGGTCTGTGGGATGATAGAAATTACCGACTTAAAAGAACTATATAGTTTACTCTAAGTTAACTATATAGTTCTTTTACCGTGGTAGGTTCAAGGATTTAGTGCGACACCAAATAAGTTTGACCTAATACGCTTAAAGCAGCATAATACGTGATCTGGATTGACCATTCTTTGTGGTTTAATCATGTTTAGCTTTAAGTTTTATTGGAATCGAAATCATTGAATAGAACTTCGAAAGTAGCTGGATTTTGGCTGCTTTGAATCTGTTGTAGTTTCATCAATTATAATGTTTCTGAGTCACTTTCATTAATCATTATTTTTTCGCATACACCAGTTGCCCAACCTTCTTTTCACTTCCCTGCTCCGCATACTTATCCACCATTGGTATCTTTTCCATAAACCCTACTTCTACCATTGGATACCCAAAGTCACTGGCCACGGTGCCCTTTATTTTATAAAAGCCCCTTCCTTTAAAAGGATATTTACGGGCAGAGGGTGGGAAGTGTGTAGTGTCAAAAACCAATCCTTCACTGTCGTAGAAGGTGCCAAAATGCATCAGTTGGTGATTTTTGGTGCTGGTATCTTTAGTGGTTACCAAATAACCAACCAAAGTGACTGTTTTATTTAACTTTTCCCGGAGCTCCCGTGCCTTTGTGTTGCCCATATCAAGGGTGGGTAGCAGCCTGAACGGGTCACAAAGAGGAAACCCAATAAGCTCGATCTGGTCAAATGCATTGGCATAAGGATAATCTTCCAAAGGGGGCAGGGTATAGGATTTGGGAGCAATATTAAAAAGGTCCAGGGTGGTACGGGTACGCAGTGGTTGGTTAAAATACCGGTGTGCTTCCCATAGTAATGATCTTTTGTCTTTCCCTGTAAAACGAAAAGCATCGATTCGAATCAAGATACGTAGTTGCTCCAACCCAGCGGGAATCCTTCGTAAGAAATTGTCCAGGCTAGTGTACGGGCCGTGCTCTTCGCGTTCCCAGGCAATGCTTTGGGCCAATTTACTTTCCAGGCTTCTCAGGTGTATAAAACCCATATAAATAATGGTACCCTTAATGCTGGTAAGGTATTTACTGTGATTTACACAAGGGGCTTCGATAGAGGCTCCGCTCATGCGGGCTTCATGAAAATAAAACTCTGTGCGGTAGAAGCCTCCAAAGTTATTGATTACGCCTACCATAAATTCCAGGGGATGGTGTGCTTTCAGATAAAGGCTTTGATAGCTTTCCACCGCATAACTGGCGGAGTGCCCCTTGGAAAAAGAATATCCCGCAAAGCTCTCTATTTCAAACCACACCCGTTGGCTCACTTTTCCCGGATAGCCCCTCTTGCTACAATTTTCGAAAAACTGCATTTCCACTCTTTTAAATTCCTCCCGGGATCGGAATTTACCGGACATGCCCCGCCGAAGAATATCAGCTTCGGCCAATGAAAGACCCGCAAAATGATGAGCCACCTTAATCACATCTTCCTGGTACACCATCACCCCGTAGGTTTCGGCCATTAGCTCGTCCATCTTAGGGTGAATGGATTGGTAGCTGCCGCCGTTTTGCACCAGATGGTGGCGCTCAATGTAGGCCCGCATCATACCTGATCGGGCCACTCCGGGACGGATGATGGAACTGGCAGCTACCAGTGTCAGATAATTATCGCACGATAATTTACCCAGCAGCATGCGCATGGCTGGTGATTCCACATAGAAGCATCCCATGGTGCGGCCCGTGCTGAGTAAATTTTTTATGGCCCGGTCTTTTTTGAAGGTTTCAAAGTCGTTGATGTCCAATTCTTGCTGTCGGTTTTCAGAGACCAGTGCCACGGAGTCCTTAATATGGCCCAAGCCTCTTTGGCTCAGAATATCAAACTTATAAATGCCAATGTCTTCGGCATTGTGCATTTCGAAATGAGTGGTAGGATATCCTTTAGGAGGGAAATCGGTAGCGGTATAGGCGTGGATAGGTTCTTCAGTGATCAGTATTCCTCCGGCATGCACGGATAAATGGGAGGGGATCGAGCACATTTTCTCGGCATACCGAAAAATCAGGCTGGTTACCTGGTCTTTTTTCGATTGAGGATACGCCACCAACTGATCGATTTCGCTTTTAGGCAGCCCAAATACTTTGCCTAGTTCACGAATAGTGGACCGTTCCTTAAAAGTATTGTGGGTGCCCAGTAATGCGGTGTGCTGGTACCCGTAAGTATCAAAAATATATTGGGTAACTGCATCACGGTCTCTCCAGGAGAAGTCAATGTCGAAGTCAGGGGGTGAACTACGTTGTGGGTTTAAAAAGCGCTCAAAGTACAGGTCGAGCTCGATGGGGTCAACATTGGTTAGCCGGAGACAATACGCCACCAGACTGTTGGCCCCACTGCCCCGGCCCACATGTTCAAACTGTTGCTGACTGGCAAAAGACACAATATCATGACAGATAAGAAAATAGGCGGCAAAATTCCGCTCCGCAATGATTTCCAGTTCTCGCCTCAACCGCTGAAAGGCCTTTTTCTGATATGGCTTGTGACAAAAGCGGGAGGCAAAACCATCCAGTGCCAATGACTCCAGTTTTTGCAGATCTTGTTGTTTGCTGCCGGTGACTACGGTTTTGTTTTTATCGGTATCAAAATCAAACTCAATACTGCACTGAGACAGCAGTCTTTCAGTATTTGCTGCAATTTGAGGAAACCGTTGAAACTGTTTTTTGAGTTGACTGATGGGTACCATTACCTCTTCCGTGCTGGCCTGCTGCTCCGAAGACAATTTGCTCAATATGGTGTTCAGGTCAATGGCCCGTAAAAGCCGGTGGACGTTGTAGGTACTTTTGTCTTTAAATGTGACCGGATGCCAAACCACCAGTTGGGGGTGGTTCCTCGAGTATTGGCTGGTGATTACTTTATTTAGGTCTTGGGTGCGGACCCCTATGAATTCATAGTTTCTCAGGTTTTCAGGGGCCTGTCCCCACGGATAGATGATAAAAACATTTTTGAAAAGAGGAGCCTTGCTAAGTAAAGGTAAGGCCCGTTGATTGTGATGAGACAAGTACCGGTTTAATTCCTGATAACCCTGGTTGTTGCGGGCCACTCCAATATACAACAGTTGATGATTTTGCCTGAATTCAATTCCCAAAGCGATCTCCAGAGAGTATTCGTGTTGTTTCACGCGACAGATCCTCATCATTTCAATATGTGCTGCGGTACTGTTGATGTCTGTGAGCACTAATTTTTGTACTCCATGCTTGCGGGCTTCATCAAATAGTGCTTGTGGTGAAAGTGTACCGTATTTGAAACTAAAATAGCTGTGACAATTAAGGAACATGGCCAATATTTATAGCAAAAAGACTAAAAATATTGGAATATAGAAATATAATAGCTAATATTATGGGTATAATACTAAAAAAAATAGTAATGGAACCTAACTATATTAATGAACCATCCTATAAGTTGAAATTAAGCTCCAAGAAATTGGAATCCGGTAAATTTCAGGTAAAATTTTATGCATCAAAGGGAACGTGCAATCAGGACCTATATGGATACGTATTAGTAGATGCAAAAGACACTTTAAAACGCGTGGTAAATACTATAAAGAGCAGGCTACATCTTATGGAGGAGGCCAATGAATACTATCACACCCACCTATATGCGGTGCGCAAGGCACCTCCGCCAACTTCTGAATTTATGATTTTCAAATCCTGATTGTTTCTACCAAGCTTGAATGTTAAATTGGGACCTCATATTAAATCAATGAACGTGATTGCCAACAATATTAAAACGCTTCGAAAAAGGGATGGCTTGACTCAAGGGGTTTTAGCTGAAAAAATGAGTATTAAACGGTCCCTGATTGGGGCCTATGAAGAGGGTAGGGCGGAGCCAAGGATCAACAATCTGATCAAATTGTCAGAAGTATTCGGTACACCTATTGATGCCCTGGTGCAGCAAGATCTATCGGAACCTACTGCTCACTCACTAACCAGAGCTTCAGGAGCTCAATTAAGGGTGCTTTCGGTTACCGTCAGCGATGCTGATGATGACCAGGTACAATGGGTACCTCAAAAAGCTGCAGCAGGATACTTGAACGGTTATGCCGACACCGATTACCTTCAGGAGCTGCCCAGGTTTAAATTGCCAAACCTGCCCAGGGGGGGCACCTACAGAGCTTTTGAGTTGAATGGTGATTCAATGTTGCCATTACAGTCAGGAACCATAGTAGTCGGTAAATACATAGAAGATTGGAGAGACATTAAAAATGGAAAAACATATATACTATTGACAAATAAGGATGGTATAGTTTACAAAAGAGTTTTTAATTATGTGGAAGAAAGTCAGAAGCTATATTTGGTTTCTGATAATCGAAGTTATACTCCCTATGAGATTTCAATTGACCAGGTGTTAGAAGTTTGGTCCGCCCAGGCTTTTATAAGTGTTTCGTTCCCTGATCCCACCACAGATCCGCAAATGTCTCTGGAAAAGCTTACTGGGATGGTACTGGAGTTGCAGCAAGAGGTGACTAAGATGAAGAAGTGAGTTTGGTGGTGGTTAGGCTGCATTGATTAGAGATATTTCAATTCAGTAATTCTAAATAGTCAACACCGATACTAAAGAAGAATGGTTTTTGATCCCCCACATTATCCAGGCGTTGGATAAACTGTAGTTTTAGGTCCATATTAACGGTTCTTAGCACCTTAAATCGAAGATGAATTCCCCACCAAAAGATCGTTGTTTCTGCTCAAAAGAGGGCGTGTTTCCAACGGAGTAATCTACAAAGCCATTAAAACGAACTTGGGTAATTCCAATGATGGCCCTGAGGTAATAATCAGGGTAGAATAAAGGGAATTCGTAGTTACCACTTACTAAATAGCTTTCATCAAAAGGATAATATTGGTAACCACGGCTTCCTTTGAATAAACTAAGATAACGGTATGATTGGGCATTCTGGTTGTGTTCATAAGTGGTCCTAAAGTTTAGAGAGTGCGTTTTGAATACACCTGGGAAAAAGAACTGTCCATTTGCATAGAATTGAACGGGGTCATCTTCTTCCAAACCATAAATCCTCGAATATTTGTTAAAGAAATATGAGAAACGATTAGGTTTCTTTGAGCATCAATTTGAGGAAAGCGATATTTTTCGAAAATTGTTTCACTTTTTGATATTCGGTGGCCTACAATTTGACTCACAGTATCTGAGGCAACCCAAACAGAATCCAACTCTTCGAAAGTTGAAGCATAGTATTGTGGCGTTTTTTCATTGGTGAATTCTTTTAGGGTTCTGGTAAATGGGTACCAGAACTTTTTAGAGGAGTTGTCTAAAATATTTGCCCAATTTTTGTACATTTTATGTGTCACACCATAAATATAATGAGCAACTTTTAAATTAAATTGTTGTATGCAGTATAAATTAATTTGGTTCGTTTGGGAAAACTAGGTGATATGAAATTCCCGAGTGTATTACAGCTACGCGACTTAGGAAATACTAATTGACCAGGTATTAGAAGTTTGGTCAGCCCAGGCTTTTAAAAGTGTTTCATTTCCTGACCCTACCACAGATCCACAATTGTCACTGGAACAACTGACCGGAATAGTTTTGGAATTGCAGCAAGAAATCACCAAGTTGAAGAAATGACAGAATAGTCTCCCTGAAAATTATGAGTAAAGAACATACCGCCGCCTTTCTGTTCATATGTACAACATTGCTATTAGTATCTGGTAGCGCCTGGATAATAACGGGTCCTCTACCCGTGGATGAACCTGTACAGGAATTGACAGGTGGTACCGGCCATTATCTTTATGTAGCCACTCCGGGTATCAGGGATTATTTGGGCTATGGAGGTCACGGATTGTTGGTTTTTGACATAGACAACAACCACAAATTTGTAAAACGCATCCGCACCAAAGGGTTACATGATGATGGCAGCCCATCAAATGTCAAGGGGATAGCTGTTAGCGTGCCACTTAATAGTGTCTATATAACCACCTTACAATCCATGCAGCGAATTGATCTGGCAACTGAAGAGGTGCTATGGGAAATCCCTTATGAAGGTGGCTGTGACCGTATGTCAATTGCACCGGACGGCTTGACTATGTATTTGCCATCCTTAGAAAAAGATTTTTGGAATGTAGTCAATTGCAAAACCGGTGATGTGCTTGCCAATATCAAAGTGCATTCAAGAGCACACAATACAATTTATGGCCCATCAGGTAAAAGAGCTTATATGGCGGATATTGGATCTCCGCTGTTGCACGTTGCCAATACTAAAACACACACGGTGGTACAGAAGATAGGCCCTTTTAGCGCTGGTATTCGACCGTTTACCATTAATAGCGACGAGTCATTGGTTTTTGTGACCGTCAATGAGTTGCTGGGCTTTGAAGTGGGTGATTTGAAAACAGGAGAAAAAGTAGCCAGTGTTCAGGTCTTGGGTTGGGACAAAGGACCCGTACGGCGACATGGTAATCCGAGTCATGGAATAGGTTTGACCCCGGATGAAAAGGAGCTATGGGTTTGCGATGGACATAATATGCGATTACATGTTTTTAGCGGGGAAGCCCCATATCAACAACTCACTACCATTGCCTTAGGTGATATGCCAGGTTGGGTCACTTTTAGTATGGACGGTCAGTATGCCTATCCATCCAGCGGCGAGGTGATTCAGGTCAAAACGCGGAAGGTATTATCAATGCTGCAAGATGAAAATTACAATACTGTTTCCAGTGAAAAGATGGTTGAAATATTTATGGAAGACGGTAAAGTAACCAGGGCAGGCGACCAATTTGGCTTGGGTAGATTGCATGGCAAAGGGGAGTAGATTCTTAGAAAAATTTTTAATAAATGGACCCATTTCCAATCCTAAGTTGCTAAAAACCAAAGCCGAAATGAATTCGGCTTTGGTAAATTTTCGGTGTTCTATTTATTCTTTAATCTAATTCTTCTGAGCATTTTTCATGGCATCAAGAACTTTATCCAAACTAAAACTTCCCACTTCTTGTCGTTGTGGAAATTCCTTAAATGTAGCTAAAAACTCACCTATCAGGGCTTGAGCTGGTACAAGGGCAAACATACGTTCTGCCATCCAATGATTATAATCTTCTGAATCGTGGGATGCTCTTTCAAATGGGTCGCCATATAAATCCATCAACTTTGGAAATCTTAACTTTGTATAAGGTTTTTGCCAAACCTGAAATCCATGATTTTCTTGTATATTAAAATGCAACTTCCATCTTTTATATCTGAACGCATTTAAACTGCCATCATCGTCAAAATAGAAAATTTCTTTTCTGGGGCTTTCGTCAACTTCTCCTATAAGATAGGGTAGCATATTGTAACCGTCTAAATGGACTTTGAATTTTTTTCCGTTGGCGCTATGACCTTTTAATAACTTCTCCTTTACATCATCTTCTCCGGCCGCGGCAAGAAATGTAGGCAGCCAATCTTCTCCGGAAAATATGGCATTACTTACTTGCCCGGGCTTTATTTTAGCAGGCCATTTTATCAAACATGGCGCCCTAAATCCACCTTCCCAGGTGGTTGCTTTTTCACCTCTAAACGGCGTCATACCACCATCCGGCCAGAAAATTATTTCTGCTCCATTATCGGTCCCAAATATAACAATAGTGTTTTCTTCAATTCCCAAATCTGCCAATGTTTGGGTTAGTTCTCCTACAATCTTATCCAATTTAACCATACCATCAGCATAAATCCCTAAGCCAGTTTTCCCCTCTTCGTCATCAGTTAAATGAGTCCACACATGCATTAGGGTAGAGTTATACCAAATAAAAAATGGCTGGTCATCTGCTGCAGATTTTTTCATAAAATCAATAGCTGCCGCTTTAGTTTCTTGATCAACGGTTTCCATTCTCTTTTTAGTCAATGGTCCGGTATCTTCTATTTTTCCCTCAGCAAAAGAATGTATCACTCCTCGCGGGCCATATTTTTTCTTAAATTCTGCATCTTTCGGATAGTCAGCATGTTCAGGCTCTTCTTCAGCATTTAAATGATATAGATTACCTAAAAACTCATCAAACCCATGGTTAGTTGGGAGGTGTTCATCTAAATCACCTAGATGATTTTTCCCGAATTGACCGGTAGCATAACCATGATTTTTTAATAATTCTGCAATGGTAGGATCCAATTCACTCAATCCTTCCTTAGCTCCAGGCAACCCTACTTTTGTCAGTCCGGTTCGGTAAGGGGATTGTCCTGTAATAAATGCGGCGCGACCAGCAGTGCAACTTTGTTGAGAATAATAATCAGTAAACACGATACCGTCATGACCTATCTTGTCTATGTTCGGTGTTTTATAGCCCATCATTCCCATATTATAAACGCTTGGGTTTGACCAGCCAATGTCATCTCCCCAAATAACTAAAATATTTGGTTTTTGAGCCATCATAATAAACGGCATGACAACGATTGCAATAAAAATTATGATTTTTCTCATTTTAAATTGATTTAATCTGCAATATATAGAATCCGGATTCCATAAACCAGAAAGCGAATAAGGTACATCCAAACCGCCATTGCTTGTACATATTGTCAATATTCAGCTGGACAGTCCCATTTTCCTTTTACGTTATACTCAATTAAAACCAATCGATATCAAGATCTTTATTATGGATTCAGAAAGTTTTGAGGATACGTTGGAAATTCCGTTGAAATTGAACATGTTATTCCGAAACAAACTATTAAAATTATTAGTGGTGCCATTTGTTTATCATTTTTCCATTACGCCCAACGTTTATTTCTGCATTTCAAGAAACTCATTCATTTCCGCTTTCTTCCATCCCAATTAGGACCTACTGAAGCATAAATGATTTCGTTATTTTTATCAACCACATAAGTTGCAGGAATCGGTAGAAAGGATTCCTACCTTTATTCGAAAGGAAAACCAATCGATGATTACGGAAATAGAGGTAAACAAGCCAGATCCTATTGCGTCAGGGAAAAAAACAGAGTCGTTTAAACGGGGGACGGATGTTCAGCTTACGATTGAAGCATTAGAGGCTGGTAAATCCATATTAATAACAGAATTTTATAATAATGGATTGTCACTTCTTCAGGAGTTACAGACGCATCTGAATAGAAAATTTCCTAATAAGTCTTTTCAGGAACAACGCGAGTTTAGGTTAGAATATCATAAGCTGTCAAATCTTATTTTAATAGAAATTGTAGATCATAAATTGGCAGTAAAGAAGTCTCCTAGGATCGGCTGGTTAGAAAAGCTTTATCCAGAAACTAGTGATTTCTTGTTATCCTTTCCTCAAATACAAGGACTAAATAGTGCTTGGCAGTGGTACCTAAATGGGATTTCTATTCCTGTACTGCGAAATAAAATACATCCATATTACGGTACTTACTTTCCTACACGATTCGAGCATTTGAAACTTTTTGACAATTGGTTGAAACGTTACAAAGGACTTAAAAAGTCAGCAATAGACGTTGGGTTTGGGAGTGGAGTACTTTCTTTGCAAATGATAAAACATGGTTTTCAAAAGGTTTTTGGGACAGATACAAATCCCAATGCGATTGTTGGATTAGCAGAGTTTATGGGAGATACAAAGTTGTCTCGAAAGATAGAATTAGACTTTGGGCATCTTTTTGGCAAGTGGGAAAAACAGACTGAACTGATTGTTTTTAATCCTCCTTGGTTGCCAAAATCTCATGATCTGGATAGAATTGATGAAGCTATTTACTACAATGAAAACCTATTCCCTGATTTTTTTGCAGGAGCAAAACAAAGGCTTTTACCTGAAGGAAAGCTTGTGCTCATTTTCTCGAATTTAGCTCAAATAACAAATGTGACAAAAGAGCATCCGATAGAGATGGAACTAGCTGAAGGTGGGAGATTTCAATTGGAAAAATGTTTAAAAAAATCCGTGAAAGCTGCTTCTGAAAAAACAAAACGAGATCAGCACTGGAGATCTTCCGAAGAAGTAGAGCTTTGGGTGCTCACGAATAAGTAAGTTTTGAAGAATTAAACTGGCAAATATGGCTCATTCCCCCAAAATCCTTGATTTGATGTTTCCCAACTTCTCTTGCTGGTTTTATTTTCAATATTCTTGTCATTTAACACGTCAAATATGAAAACTCCGCTAGGCTTAAGACCGTTGTAGCTAGTTGCTTTTAGACTGTCAAAATTACATACTTCTCTCTTCAAGTACTTTTTGAAAATGTCTCGCACTTAGTAATCCTGCCGAACCACCCAGAATCAAACCCATAATTGCAACTTCCGCAGCCCAAGGCACATTCAATCCAATAACCATGAATAACAGCAGCAATGGGATTATCCCCAGCAACAAACCTGCAACAAACCATATAATAGGTCGAGCTGGTTTTATACCCTGCTTCCTTAAATATCTCCATTGTAATATTAACATGAAAAATGTCCCACCTAAAACAAGGGTTAAAGGTTCAACAGGCCCTTCAATTTTACCCCAAATCCCTATTAATGGCCAAATAATAAGAAGGACAACTATATAACCTAGAGCACCATTTAATATCCAAGCCCATAGTTTTGGCAAATATTGTTTTAGAATTATAGCCTGTCCTAAACTAAATACGCTGCCGAATACAGCTAGACTTATGCCCATTCCGATAAGCCTGGCATTTTCGCTCATGTCTATATCGGCTCCAAAAATCCAAAGCTTTTCAAAGTTTAGACCATGCTCATAAAACATCAAAAATTGTTGAGAAACGAGAAAACCAAGAGACATGCCTAAAGCATTAGCAAGCGTCCATCTTAAAGTGAAATTATTTTTCATAATGAATTAGGGGTGTTTTACGATATACGAAATAGTTAATAAATTTCATTCGCTTGTAAATCAATATTGACCAAAAGACTAATTAGCTAATCTGTTACCATTTTCACATAATGTTATATAAAAAACTGTGTACAGAAGATCACATCCGAAGCACAAAGGATAGATCACTATTTAGGGTGGGTATATTGTATTTGACTAACTTCAGTCCATTCCATGGTTGATCAACAAGTCGGCAATTTTAGAATACCCCTCACGTAATGCGATGTCGGCAGCAGTCTTACCATATTGATCAGACAATTCAGTTTGCGCTTCAAGCATAAGTAATGTGTTGACTGATTCAACATATCCGTTCTCTGTTGCACGCATAAGTGCAGTTAAGCCCCGGTTGTCCCTCAGATCAATGTTTGCATTATACTCAATCAGGAGTCTTACCATAGACGGTCTGTTATTAGCTGCTGCCAACATCAGGGCGGTTCGACCATTTGAATCCTTTTCTTCAATTTTCGCGCCTGAATTAAGCAATAATTGTGCAACTTGAATTCGCCCGTCAAACGCCGCACTTATGAGGGCTGTCCGGCCATCCTCTGTTTTTACATCCAGGTTAGCACCGGCCTGTAGAAGCAGCCTGACGGACTCAAGAATTCCTTTACTAGATGCTCCTTCCAATGGAAAACCCAGGTCATTGTCAAATACGTTTACATCAGCCCCATTAGCGATCAAAAGCTCAACGGCCCTGGTAGTCTCAAATCCGTTGGCGGCGGCTTTGTGTAATGCGGTTTGGTTTGAATTGTCACGGTGGTGGATGTCAGCTCCAACTTCAAGCAATAAGGCCATGACTTTAACATGGGTGTTCATCGCTGCCCAGATCAGTGCAGTTCGCCCGTGATCATCAACAGTGTCAACCGATGATCCCTGTTCAAGCAAGGCCTTAATCTGCCAATCATCGCCATTGGCTGCCGCCTCAATAAGGCCGATAGATGATGGTCGATTTTTATGAACTGGTTTAACTATAGTGTTATGGTGGTTTTGAAAGTCAGGTAATACCTGAGCAATATGATGATATCCTATCTTGACCGCCAAGTCTTTGGCAGTTTCACCGTAATCATCATATAGTGCAGTGCTAGCGCCTTTGTTGAGCAATTTCTGGACTATTTCAATATATCCTGCTTGGACGGCCCACATTAATGGGGTACGGCCCATACCTGCTCTTCCGTTGATATCGGCTCCATGTGATAACAGCATTTCAACATGCTCAATCAGATTGCTGCGACTTGCAATTACCAGCGGTGTGTAACCATCAATTGACACGGCATTTAGGTCGGCACCAGCTTCCGCAAGGGCCTGAACAAGTGCGATACGATCCCAGGCAACGGCCAAGAATAATGGGGTCCAGCCTGACCGTTCGGTATCATTTACCATTGCTCCTGCTTGTAGAAGCGTTTTAAATATTGATTGGTGTCCACGAGCCGTGGCCTCGTGAAGAGGTCGATAGATTTCCCGGGTCTGTACTCTTGCACCTTTGTTCAGAAGCGCTTTAACCACCGCGTGATGGCCCATCCAGGAAGCAAGCATCAGTGGGCTATCTTCAGGAATGTTGATCAGAGCACCATTGAAAATTAGCTCACGCACAACTTCAACATGTCCATTGAAAGCAGCCCCTTGTATGGGGAGCCATTCCTGTTCCGGAAGCCCGTTTGGATCAGCACCAGCAGCCAAAAGCATGGAAATGGCTTTACGGTCTCCAGACTCAGCTGCCTTGAGCAATTCTACGTTTACATCTTGGCTACAGGCCAAAGTTATTATGAGAGAAACGATTACAGGCGCTGTTTTGCTCATGTGCCACTCCTGCGCAACCATATTATTTAATTAATGGCCCCTATGTCCAGAAGACTTAAAAATGATGAAAGTTACTGGACGCCGCTAACTTTCATTTCCAACGTATACACCGATCCCATCGCAGTAATAAACAGGACATTCCGGTCCTTCCCCCCAAACACCACATTGGCGGTCCATTTCTCTCCGGTAGGAATTTGCTCAATTCGATCTCCTTTTCTGTCAAACACGGTTACTCCGGCTGTGTTGGTCAAATAGACATTCCCTTTATCATCAATGGTCATGCCGTCGGATCCCATTTCTGTGAACAGCTTCCTTTTTGTTAAGGATCCGTCATTATTGATTTTATAGGAATAGGTTTTGTTGTCATTTATATCCGCAACGTAAAGCGTTTTACTGTCCGGTGTGCCTACAATGCCATTTGGTCTTACCAGGCCTTCTGCCACTATTGACACTGAATTGTTTTCAGGGAAAAAACAATAAACATTTTCAGCTTCAATTTCCTTTTCATGGTGATCCCACCAATCACGTTTATAGAAGGGATCGGTAAAGTAAATCCTGCCATCCGAATGTACCCACAAATCATTGGGCCCATTGAATTTTTTACCCTGAAAATTGTCCAGTAAGACCTCCATGGATTGATCCGGATGTATTTTAACCAATTGATTCCTGAAATCAGCACAGGACAATAACACTCCGTGGTTATCAAAATACAAGCCATTGGATCGCTTCCCGCCCTCCATAAACAGGGTCACTGACCCGTCGTTGGCTGACCATTTGTAAATCCGGTCATTCGGCTGGTCAGTGAAGTAAACATTGCCGTCAGGGTCCACCGCCGGACCTTCTGTAAATGAATATCCCGAGGCTACCTGTTTCAATTGGGCGCATCTGCAATTACCATACTTTGGGCTTGGCTCAGGTATGACATAAAACGTTAGAGCGCCAATGGTCAGGACAAACGCAAGATATGAGACTTAGTCAAACTCATAACTTTCTAACTCATAATTCATAATTTATCACTCATCACTTATAACTTAACGCGCCGTCCACCCTCCATCCACCGTTACCATGGACCCAATCATATAATTTGCTGCATTGCTGGCCAGTAGAATTCCGGCACCCTGAATTTCGCGTAGTTTGCCCCAACGTTCCAGAGCGGTTGCCCCCACAATAAACTTTTTGGCTTCTTCCGAATCAGCAATCGATCTGTTTATTTCGGTAAGGAATGGACCGGGGCAAATAGCATTAACATTAATATTAAATGGTGCCAGTTCAAGCCCCAGCGCTCTGGTCATCTGTACAATAGCCCCTTTACTTGAGGTGTAAGGAGTCCTATTTGATAAACCTACCATACCCAAGGTACTGGCCATATTAATGATCTTACCATACCGGGCATTTTTCATATATGGAATTACTGCTCTGGAGGCGAGCCAGGTGCCATCCACGTTTACCTCCATAACTTTTTTAAAATCATCATAACTCAATTCGTCAATGGCCCCGCGGATGTTGATACCGGCACTGTTTATCAAAATGTCAATGCGGCGGTATTTTCCCATGACTGTTTCTGTCAGTTTTTCCATCTGCCGCTGACTGGTAACATCGGCACCCATGGCTGAAGCTTCAACTTCATATTCGGCGGTTATAGATGCTGCCGCTGCCTCACCCTCATCCTGGTTTCTGCTGACCAAAATCAAATTAGCTCCTGCGGAGGCCAGTCCTGCTCCTATGGCCAGACCCAGTCCTTTAGATCCACCGGTTATGATGGCCAGGCGACCGCTTAAATCAAATAGTTTAACTCCCGGAAGTTGTTCACTCATATGAATCAGTTTTTAATTTAAAGTTTAAGTTCAGCGTGGGCATATTTAAAAGAATCAATGATATTTTTTTCCTCAAATGACAGTTTTTCTTCCGGCGACATACCTTTAACCGATGGTAATGCTGATTGATGGTCGCGTACCCATTGAAGGGCCCCAACCATTTCTACGGCAGGAATCTTTTCAAAAGTTGCCCAATATTCTTCCTTATAACAGGGGATTTCTAGTGGGTTTCGGGTAATCATCTCCAGATTAAATTTTATGCCCGGGTTATGTTGGCGACAAACATCAATGATCTTTCCAAGATCAAGGGCTCCGGTCCCTAACGGGACTTCGGATAGCAGAAAGCCGTCTTCATAGTCTTTTACCCCCATGTCTTTAATGTGCGTAGTAAATGAATATGGCGCCAGTGACTCCACCACATACATGGGATCCTCAAGAAAGGAGATGTTGTTGCCCGTGTCCAGGTTAATCCCGATCCATTCACTGTCAAAGTATTTAATTAAAGCCAGAAGATCAGGTACCCTCCAGTCCTTGTGATTTTCAATCGCCAGCTTTAATTTGTATCTCGCTAAAATATGCGCCGCCCGTTCTATTGATTTAATAGAAAATGCCTTGAACTCTTCAAAAGCCTGACCTGATTCGAAATTCTCATAGCGGCGACCACTTAAACAAGCGGTGCGCAATATCGAGGCCCCTGCTTCCATTGAATTCCTGGCTTCTACTTCAAAACGATCGACATCGGCATGATTCTGAGGTAATTGAATTGAGCCTTCCAGGTATAACTCCTTTCTTTCTCTAAATTCTCGCACCTTACCGGTGAAATCTTCGGACCAGTTCCTGGCACCAACCTGAACCCCTCCTGCACCGATGGATTCACAGTGTACCAGCATTTGTAGAGCATTTTCAAATCCTGGAATCTTCTTGCTGGCGTCTCCGGAACCCCAGCGATTGGCATAACTGGCCGCGGCCACGCCCATCGCAGATCTTTGATTCACTTTCACATTAGAAAATGCCAACTCCGGGATTAAAGCCATGCCTGTGGACAAGACACCACTTTGTTGAATAAAGGAACGGCGAGATATCTTCTCAGATTTTGGGGTCTTATTCATTTCAGGTGTGAACAAGATACAATTTATAAAATCGAACGCCGAACAACTGACAGGAAAACGCCGAATGTCGAACAACCTACACTGAAGTAGCTGGCTAAACACTAATTCGGCGTTCGACATTCGGTGTTCGGCATTCGATGTTTCTAGTCTCTCTTCAATTCCAAAAGCTCCTCCGCAGTCCATGGCGTTACCTTTCCCTGCGAGCTTACCCGTATACCTCCCACAGTTCCGGCGTCTATGGGGCTGGCATTATGCCCCCATTCCTTTCGTATATAGGTCATTACCGCAGCCAAATCTTCGGCCGAGGTACTTGCAAACGAGGGCATTTCAGGAAGAATTTCAGGCGAATCATATTTCTTGCCGTTAACTTCTACTGGCCCTTCCAAGCCATGCAGTAAAATCAGGGTAAGTCGTCTGGTGTCTCCAAGCACCCATTCAGATCTTACCAGAGGTGGTGCAAACCTAGGCAGGCCTTTTCCATCATTTCCATGACAACTAGCACAAATGGTAAGATAAATACTACGCCCATGTGCAAATATTTTAGCATCCAAAGTATCGTTAAAACTGGCTTTTGTTGTATCTAAATTTACCGGTTTGCCAGGCCAGGTAAAGAGCGTGGAAATCCGGGAGAGTTGGGATCGAAGTTGATCTTCAGAAATATCCTTGGTAAAAATTCCAGGCACCGTTTCCAGATAGATTTTATTTGCATCTGCAGGTGTATCATGTACAGACAAACCGGCTATTATTGCACGATGCTCCCACCCAAGATTATCAATGTCCACTAATTCCATAAGCTCCCTGAGTTCTTTGGGGTTTCTCTTTTTCGCAATTGAAGCCGCCAACATCTCAAGCATTATTTCTTTGTCGCTGGTGTATTGAAGCCATTCCGGTTGACCCATAACCATTCTAAGAAATTCATATTCCTGGTCAGGAATACTACTCATTACCGCATCCCGAAATATCGGTGAATCCACGTAAGTAGTAAGTATTTGTATAAGTATGGCTTGTTTTGGTTGAGGCTGCATTATTCCGGAGGTAAGGGCCATTTGAAGTGCCATTGTCTCATTCGATATTGTGGCTGGCATAGCTTTTTTCAACTGCTCCCGCACTTCGGGGTTATTAATGGCGATTTTCTCCAGTATCCGCATTGAAGCTACCTGTACCTGTACATTTTGATCTAGTAAAGCAGTCAGGTATATCCCGGACTCCTCAACTTCCATTCCCTCAAGGGTCCATAAGGCATGAAGTCTGGCCAGATAATTTGGGCTTTTATGAATGAGCTGTTGCAGGTTGTGAATTGCTTCCGGGCTCCGTCGTTCTACCAGCAGCCGTTGAGCCATGTCTCGATACCAACCGTTATTGTGACCAAGTACTTCTACCAGTTCGTCATTAGAAAACTTTGACAGCATTCTTGGCTTCGGTGGTACTCCGTTTTCCGGTAGAATGCGCCAGATGCGTCCCAGATTTATGTGCTGGTCAAGTTTCCTCTGGAGTATGGTCTTTCTAAGATAGGGAGACATGTACAACCCATGTTGAATAATGCCCCGATACATATCTGCTATATACAAGGCGCCGTCCGGCCCAGAGGTTAACCATACCGGTCTAAATCGTTCATCGGTGGATGCCAGGAACTCCTTTCCTTGGTAGGCATTTTCAGCTATTGGGTAAAGTCCGTTTTCACTCACTAAATTTCGTTTTATCAGGTTCCCGGTTGGTTCACAAACGAATACATTTCCTACAACTTCTGTTTTGAAAACATCCCCGCGATAAACAAAGGGGGCACAGGCGGAAGTAAATTCGATCAAACTGCCATTTGCATCAAGTGTACCCTGTATGTATCCGCGATTGATGGCAGGATTTGGCCGGATAGGGAAAATACGGCGGTCCTGAGAAACAGAATGGTCAATACCGCTGGTGGGTTGATGGTTTGGGTTTCGGGACAGGTAATTCGGAGGGACCAGGTCTGCATGTAGTTGTGACCAGTTGTAGTTATAGTATAATCGACCGAAATTATCATGACTGATTCCCCACTGACCCCGGAATTCAGTTTTGTCTTTAATCCATTTTCCTTGAATCAACCGGTATCGATGGTTTGATTTGGCGTTGTAGTACCAATTGTCCATGCCCCGCCACAGTCCATTGGGGGCATGTTCAACTACGCCCTTTCTTTTCCATACTCAGCATCAACTATTGTTTTATTGTCCACTTTAAGGTCGCCATCCAGATCTTCCAGGTACCAAAGGACCTCATCTTCCACCACCAGCGCTCCTCCTTTAACAATGGCCAGTGCTCGGGGTAGCACCAGGCTATCAACGAAAACTGTGGAACTGTCCATTTGACCGTCATGGTCCATGTCCATTAAAATAGAGACCCTTCCTACCGGCATTTCTTCCCCATTACCATCAATGTCCGGCATAAATCCCCGCATTTCTACCACCCAAAGCCTGCCGTCCTCATCAAACTTGATAACCACCGGGTCCTGTACCATTGGTTCAGAGCCCACTAGTTCAATTCTGAATCCGGGAGCCAGTTCAAATGTGGAAAGTTCCATTTCGGGACTTAACGGCGGAGCGGGTTCATCAGAACAACCTGCTGAAACCATCAGGATACCAAGAATAAGGTATTTTAGCATGGCCTGAATATTAAAATGAACCATAAGATAAGCATCAATTATATTAACTATGGCTGGTCTGATTTTAATGACTCAGATATTTTATTGGTATCAAATTTTCCGGTGGCGGTTCTGGGAAGCAGGTGTAGGTGTTTTATGGACTTTGGTACCTCGTATGGGTGCATTTTTTCTTTTAACTTTTTCAAAATTTCTTCTTTGGTTTCTTTGCTGAGGTCATCCAATTCCAATACCAGCGTAACCATCTGTCCCCACTTGGGGTCAGGCAACCCGATAATTGCAAAATCAGTATTTATGCCACCAGATCTAAGCGCTTCAAATACCACGGGGTCTAATTTTGAAGGAAAAATTTTATAACCTCCGCTGTTTATTGCCTGATCCAACCTGCCCAGCCATTTAAACTTGCCCTCAGCAGCTATTTCTACCAGATCGTTGGTCACCACAGGTTCATTATTGGTTATTGCCCCGCAGACCACCAGGCAGCCTCGTTCATCTGTTGATAGCTCTATTCCCTGAAATGTATGGAAATACAATTCCTTTTTAGGACCATTCAACCGTCTCAAGGCAATGTGCGACACTGTTTCGGTCATCCCAAAAGTTTGTAATATGGGGTTTGGGAACTGGTCAAGCTGGGATTCCAAAGATAGATCAATAGCCCCACCGCCAACTATTACCACTTTGCAATGATTGAGGAAACTTCGGCCAGTTTTAGATGTTAGCAGGGCCTGCAATTGTAGAGGAATTAATGCAACAAAATCAATAGGGGGCAGGTCTTGAACCTGTGGCTCAGCAGATGGCTCAGCAACATAAAGGGGCATTCCAAGTTCCATGGCCCGAACCAACATCATCTTACCACCTATATGACTAATTGATATGCAGACCAATCCCTTGTACGATTCAGTTAAGGACAAGGCATCGATGGTCATTCGTGCACTCAGTTTTAGCTGATTACGGGTTAGGAAAATTTTCTTGGGTTTACCTGTACTGCCGGAAGTATTTACCGGAAACACTTTATTGCCCGATAAATAGGACTTGCAAAAATCCAGTACGGAGTTGAAGTAGGTACGCTCAATGGTGAGTTTAGAACGGGCTATTTCTTCATAAGGGATATATTGATCGCTGAAAAATAACCCGCTCACTAGCTAGGGGAATTTTGGAAATTGATCGAAGTCGGGGTCTCTCTTTTCCAGGAAGGCATTTTTCCCTTCCTGAGCCTCGTCCATTAGATAGTACATCAAAGTAGCATCCCCGGCAAATTCCATCAACCCTGATTGACCGTCCAATTCGGCATTCAGTCCTCTTTTGATCATGCGTATAGCCAAGGGGCTGCGTTTCATGATGGTTTTACACCATTCGATGGTGGTAGGTTCCAGGTCCTTCAGCGGTACTACTTTATTGACCATCCCCATGCTTTCAGCTTCCATTGCAGAATATTGTTTACAAAGAAACCAGATTTCCCTGGCCTTTTTTTGTCCTACATGGCGGGCCAAATAACTGGAACCGAATCCGGCGTCAAAACTTCCGACCTTGGGTCCGGTTTGACCAAAAATTGCATTTTCGGAGGCAATGGTCAGATCACAAACTACATGCAATACATGTCCACCTCCAATTGCGTATCCATTGACCATGGCAATTACCGGCTTGGGTAGGGAACGGATGCTTTTTTGCAGATCAAGCACGTTAAGACGGGGTACTCCAGCCTCATCTATATAGCCGCCTTTTCCTTTTACATTTTGATCACCTCCGCTGCAAAAAGCCTTATCTCCCGTACCTGTGAAAATCACCACCCGTATATCCGTGCGTTCCCGGCAGATGTCCATGGCTTCAATCATTTCGACATTTGTTTGGGGGCGGAACGCATTGTACACCTCTGGCCGGTCAATAGTAATTTTGGCTATCCCCTGATAGAATTCAAATTTAATGTCGGTATATCCTTTAATCTTATCCCAGTTGACCTTACTCATAGCTTTTTTTGATGCTGGATTTTAATTTCTGATAAATATCACCCATGTGGTTAGGAAGTTCAATCTCCAATATACAGGCCTGGTCATAGGGCTCAAATAAATGCGTCAGGTTTTTAGTCAGATCTTTGGCATTATTACAATATAAATACTTCATCCCGAAATCTTTTGCGAAATTGACGGCAGACAAATTCTGTTTAGTCACAAACAGTTCCTCCAGTTCAGGCTGCTTCCTGGGGCCGTCCAGTAGTCTGAAAATACCACCACCGTGATTGTTCAGTAGCACGATTTTTAAATTCGGTATTTTGTGCTGATGCCAGAATGCATTGCGATCGTAAAACAGCGCCATGTCACCGGTGATCAGTAGGTTTTGTTGTCCATTGATAAGTGCATGCCCAACTGCGGTGCTGGTGCAGCCGTCAATACCGCTGGTACCGCGATTGGCAGATATCTCAATGGTTTCAGGGGCAACGCCAATCAAGTCAACCCAACGAACCGGTGTACTGTTGGCTAAATGTAAATGAACTTCCTTTGCTGCTTTAAGTACTATATCTACCGCTTGTAGTTCACAGAACTGCTGAATGTCTATAAAATTTCGTACAAGTTCACAAGCCTTGGTTTCTTCTGTTTGCCACTGTTGATACCAGGCGGAGTCCTGTATTTGCGGCACTATTTCCTTCAGTTTTGTAAAGAATGTGACTGGGTCCATTGGGATAATGTCGGACAAACTTTTAAATGTATCCGGCGGGACCTCCGAGTCTTGGACATGCCAATGAAGGGCGCCCGGGAATTTTCTCAAAAACATTTTGAGGTTTTTGGATACCCAAGCTCCACCAAAAGTAATCAGCAGGTCAGCACGTAACTCAATAAGTTTGTTGTCTTCCTGCCCCAAAATAATCTCAGGGTGCGCAACCACATTGTGGACACGGTGTAGATTGGAAACTACATCGCCTAATACCGGGACACTTGACTTTGCCTGGATGTTTTCTAATGCGGTTGACAGTGCATCTGATAGACCACCCTGTCCACCAACAATTAGGATCTTATTGGCAGATACCCACTGGTCTTTTAAAGAAATCCATTGTTCTTGGTTAAGGTCTTTTTTTGTTTGCCTGAGATTTATTACCGGGACCTTTTTGCTGTATTTCCAGGGCTGTGCAGTATCAGGATACAGCGGTTCCCGTAGTGGGACATTTATGTGCACTGGTCCCGGGATTCCTGTTCTTGAATTAATAATGGCTTCATTTACTGTCCTTTTAAGCTGCCACTTAGCATCTTCATGGTCCAGAGATACCGGTAGTTCAAAGCTTTTCTTTACATGATTTTCAAAAACATTTCTTTGTCTGATGGCTTGTCCATCATTTTGATCAATCCATTCCGGGGGTCGGTCTGCAGTAAACACCAACAAGGGTATATGCTGATAGTAAGCTTCTGCAATTGCAGGTGCGAAATTCAGTGCGGCTGTTCCGGAAGTACACAGCAAAATTACCGGTCGTCCGAGGCTTTGGGCCATTCCTAAAGCAACATATCCTGCTACCCGTTCATCACTGATCAGGTAGTTGCTGAAGCTTGAATGTCTAGTGAATGCCAGGATTAGTGGAGCATTTCTGGAGCCGGATGATAATATGAGCTTATTTACTCCTTGCCGGGCACATATTTCAGCAATGTCAAGAATAGTTTGTGAAATGCTCAAGATTTCTGGTTTTATAAATCCAGTACATCAATTAATGTGTCACACTTAAGTTGAATCTCCTCCCATTCGCTTTGAGGAATAGAATCTTCTGTTACCCCAGATCCTGCATATAAGGTAGCTTCTTCCTGTCCAATCTGCATACAACGAAGATTTACAAACAGATGTGTCTCTTCACTCAGGTTTACAGGTCCTAAATATCCGCTAAAATACGCTCTGTCAAAATTTTCCTGCTCTTTAATAAACTCCAGCGCGGGCGCTTTTGGCATGCCGCAAACTGCTGATGTAGGATGAAGTAGGTCAAGCATTACACTTCCTAATAAAGGAAAGTTGGTCGCATCCATATCAACAGAATAGGTGGTCTTCAAATGGAGCAAGTTACCTGCAACTACTGTCTTTGGTCCATTTTCCTCAAATTCTCGTAAACGAATTTTTTTAAAACAATTAATAATATACCGGCATACCAACGCTTGTTCCTCAATTTCTTTTTGTTTCCAGGCTACATCCTGCAAAGATACGTAAGGATAACTGGCCTGTGTGCCGGCCAGAGCAACCGTGTTGAAGGTATTTAATTTGTCCAATTCGATTATCGGTTCCGGAGAGGCACCCATCCATGTTCCCAATCCCGGGGCGGTTACCAAAGAAATGAATGCCTCCGGATAACTGTCGCATAATCTTTCGAAAGTTTCCAGAATGTTAAACCCATGCTGGAGTTTAACTTTTCGGGAAGCAGCAGGCACTACCTTTTGCAAAGTGCCATTTCGTATAGAATTTAAGGCATTTTCAACCATTTGTAGATACTGGCTTTCAGAGGTGGTCCGCCCATCATTATTGTTGAGGTGTAGAAAGGTATCGATGTGTTCGGATTCCAATTCTATTCTCAATTGTTTCATGATTTTGTCAGGAGTTAATGCATGGGAGTCATCTGAAAACTTCACCTGATTTTGATTGGAAGTATAATGGATGTCAGCTTTTAAGAAAAAGTCTTGAGACATACCCTGGTTTTCGAAGGGTGCAAAAAGAAAACCCCCGGTACTTTCTTCCAGGTCCACTTTCCCTTTCGACAGCTGGGCCCCAGTATCAATTACCAATTGATTTTCGGTGGTACCAGGTAGCCTCCAAAGTGCTGCTGCCATTTTATTATTAAAAGCCAGTTTAAACCATGAAGTGATAATCTCCAATTGTGAGTAATTTTCCAGATTGAGCGCAGATAAGGTATTGATGTTTCGGGTCATGAGGTTCTTTTAGGTTTAACCAATACCGTTAATCTACTGACACATATCAAATGCTGGTGGTCATCCAGGATCTCAATATTCCAAACATGTATATTTTTACCCATACGGATGGGTTTGGCAGTTGCATGTACGTATCCGGTGGACACACTCTTTAGATGGTTTGCATTTATTTCTATGCCAAAACATGACCGGTCCATGCCGACGGCTATTTGAGATGCCACACTTCCAATTGTCTCTGCCAGGGCGACGCTGGCGCCTCCATGTAAAATACCATAAGGTTGAACTGTACGATGATCTACAGGCATTTTGGCTTTGAGATAATTATCACCTATTTCAGTAAATTCTATTCCAAGATTTCCGCCCAAGGTGTTTGGGTTAAGCGAGTTTAATTCCTCAAGAGTGGTTTTGAATGTAGGCATTTACAGCTGTTTTGTACTAATTTAGTGCCGGTCACAAAAATAGAACACAAATTTGAAAATGAAAAAATTATATTTGATCCGTCATGGACAGACCGAATTTAACAAAATGGGCATTGTGCAGGGAAGAGGGATAGATTCTTCACTTAATGAGGTAGGGGTGGACCAGGCAGACATGTTTTATAGAAATTATAGGACCATTCCTTTTGATAAAATATACACTTCAAATCTACGACGTACTAAGGAAACTGTATCCAGGTTTATTGACCAGGGAATTAGCCATGAAGCCTTGCCAGGCCTGGACGAAATTCACTGGGGTTCAAAAGAGGGAAAACCTTTTAATGAGCGCGATCACCATGAGTATCGTATTGTGACTACCCAGTGGCAACAGGGAAGTACTCATATTAAAATTGCCGGAGGAGAAAGTCCAGACGATGTTAAGATCCGTCAACTAGAATCCCTGGAGCAAATAATGAACAACCAAGATGAGCGAACAATATTAATCTGCATGCATGGAAGGGCCCTGCGAATCTTTCTGTGTTTGCTATTGAACTATCCGTTAAAACACATGAGCCTGTTTCCTCACAATAATACTGGCTTGTACAGCATTACCTATACAGGAAATTATTACAGAATAGATACCATCAACAGCCTGTGGCATCTAAAATCAAATGGAGTGGAGCAGTAGCTGATTATTTTTTAATGGCAGTGGTTTTGCGACGGGTGGTTTTACGCTTTGGCTTTTCTTTCTCAATTACCGGTTCAACATCCGCAAGGATTCGTCCGCAATGTTCGCAAACTATTATTTTCTTTTTTTCTTTAATGTCTACCTGTCGTTGAGGAGGTACCACGTTAAAACAACCTCCACACGCACCCCGCTTTACCTCTACTACTGCTAGTCCATTTAGCGCATTGTTCCGGATTTTGTTATAGCCAAGCAGTAAACGATCTTCAATTCCTTTGCCCGCTTTGTCCCGGGATTTCAGTAGTGATTTTTCTTCCTCCTCACTTTCTGAAGTAATCACCTCCAACTCATTCTTTTTGGTCTCAAGGTCTTTGGTGCGCTCATCCATCAACTCCTTGGTCTCACTAATCTCTTCGTTCTTGGCCTCAATTTTGAATCCTGCTTCTTTGATTTTTTTCTCTGATATCTGGATTTCCAAAGCTTGCAGTTCCATTTCCTTTGTTATCGCATCATATTCGCGATTATTCCGGACATTCATTTGCTGCTCTTCGTACTTTTGGATCAGCGCTCCACTGGTCTTGATGGCTTCTTTCCGGGAGGTAATTTCGCCATTGAGCTCCTCAAGTTCCTGATTGAATTTGTCAATCCTGGTTTGATATCCCGCCAGTTCATCCTCCAGATCCATTACCTCTTCGGGTAACGCCCCTCGCACTTTTTTTAAGGAATCTAATTTGGAATCAATTTTTTGTAATTTTAATAGCGCTTCAAGTTTCTGGGCGACCGTACTTTCCATTATTTAGAAATATCTGATGGGATTAGTATCTATTTTTGATAAACGAACTGCAAATTTAGGAAATTTTTTAGTTATAATATCACTCAGAAGATCTTTTGTGGATACTTCGCTTTCGTAATGCCCAACATCCGCTAACAGGATTTTCCCATTTGCATCAAAAAAATCATGGTATTTAAGGTCACTGGTAACAAAAGCATCACAGGAAGACCTGATGGCGTGGTTAATTAAAAAGCTTCCTGCTCCTCCACAAATCCCAATTTTATTAACAGGTTTGTCGCTTAATTCGGAATGTTTGATGCACGGAGTAGACAGGCAGTTTCGCAGATGCTGTAAAAATTTCTTTTGGGAAAGGGACGTTTTAAGAATGCCGGTCATTCCTGATCCAACATCCTGATGTATATTAGCAAGCTCTTGAAAATAGTAAGCAACCTCTTCGTAGGGATGGGCTTTTAATAATGATTCCAAAATCCGTTGCTGCAAATGTTCGGGAAAAATAACTTCAACGCGCTCTTCTGTTACTTTTTCCAACTTATTGGCCTGTCCAATATAAGGATCGGCAAGCTCATTAGGTCTGAAAGTGCCCTTTCCTTCGATAATGAAAGCGCAATCGTGATAGTTGCCAATTGCTCCGGCACCGGCATTATGGAGTGTATTCAGAACCTGGCGGGTGTTTTCCTTGGGGCAAAAAGTCACCAACTTCATTAAATTAGAGGACCTGGGTGCCAATATCTCCAGATCTTTTAAACCCAGCTTATGTGCTAGTTTTTCATTTACACCTGGTTTTACATTATCGAGGTTGGTGTGTATGGCATAAATTGCCACATCGTTTTTGATAGCTTTTATTATTGTTCGCTCTACATATGATTTTCCCGTAAGCTTTTTAAGTGATCTAAACCATATCGGGTGATGTGAAATAATCAATTTAGAATCGGTTTCAATGGCCTCCTCCACCACCTGCTCAGTACAGTCCAATGACAACAGCACACCTTTGACCTGCCAATCCTCGTCTCCTGTTAATAAGCCACTGTTGTCATACGATTCCTGGTAATGAAGAGGTGCAAATTGCTCTAAATACTGGGTGATGTCTTTTATTTTCACCATAATTACGGGAATTTGCCTACACTTTTATCAAATCATATGTCAGGGCGCTAAGTTAACTCAATTGAAAATATTTGCAAGTTCCAGTTGATTGTTCCATATGAAACTTATGTTAAGAGTTTTACTGTGGCCAGCCAGTATAATATATGGCCTGATTGTTAGGTTCCGAAATCACCTTTATCAAATCGGTTACAAAAAGTCTTTTAGTTTCGAGACCAACTTAATTTCCGTTGGTAACCTAAGTGTGGGAGGTAATGGCAAAACTCCCATGGTAGAATATCTAATCAGGTTACTCAAGACCAACTATCGACTGGCTGTCTTGAGTCGAGGCTATGGGCGTAGTACCAGCGGGTTTAGAATGGCAAATCCCGGCGATCAAGCCTCTGACATTGGAGATGAGCCTCTACAGATGTTTCTAAAATTTCAACCTGAACTAACAGTAGCGGTGGGGGAGTCAAGGGAGTTGGCTATTCCAACGATTCTCTTAGAGAAGCCTGATGTTCAAACGATTATTCTAGATGATGCATTTCAGCACCGGGCAGTGAAACCCCAATTTAGTATATTAGTAACTGACTATTGGGCTGCTTTTTTTAATGATTTTCTTTTGCCAGCAGGGAGACTAAGGGAGCCGAGAAAGGGAGTTGGCAGGGCAGATGTAGTGGTTGTAACAAAATGTCCACCGGAAATAGGCCTTGAGAAACGTCAGGAATATACAGTTCAGGTTCAAAAGTATCATACCGGACTCCCCGTATTCTTTACCAGCATCCGGTATTTAAACCCCTTACATTTTATTAGCGGTACAATGCTCTCGGGTAATCCTACTGTACTCCTGTTTTCAGGAATAGCAAATTCATCCACATTGGTGCGGTATGTTTCCAATCGGTTCAAACTTGGTGAACATATGCGTTTTAGAGATCACTTCCAATATGGTAAAAAAGATATAATCCGCCTAAAGGGACGATTCGCAAAGTTATCCTGGGATCAAAAAATACTGCTTACCACTGAAAAAGACATGGTAAGATTGCTGAAGTTCAGCGAGATGCTAAGGGATTTACCCCTGTACTACTTGCCCATTGAATGTTCATTCATTGATAAACGGGACGAGTTTGACGAAACTGTGCTAAATAGCATGAAAAGTTATCACAATAGTAAAGTCTGATTCCTATTTTTGAGCATGATCTGGCGATATACTGTATTAATATTATTACTGGTTTTAGTTGGCACATCAGCTGTGTGGGCACAGATCCTGGATGATTCCACCAAGCAAGTATACGGACCGGAAACTACCGAGTACACCAAAGAGGAACATATAAAGTATGATGATCCCAAGGTTTATCATATCGATACCCTGGTGGCTAACCGGCACAGACACAACTTCGTAAACCGATTCGATAATAAAATGCAGGATCTGGGAAACATTGGAACTGCTATTAGACCATTGTATTATGAATTGCCAGATGTTATAGGTAAAAGTTCTGGATTTAACTCGTTTGACACTTATTATATTAATCCGCAGGATATTCGTTACTATGATACCAAATCGCCATACTCCAGGCTTGGTGTAACGTTCGGGGGAAATGGAAGAAGTATGGTAGATGTTTCATTTAGCAGGAGTGATAGTACGGTTTTTAATGTAGGATTTGATTTCAAGCGTATTACTTCTGACAAACAGGTTGGGGCCCTGGAAAGTCGTGGAGATCATAATGTGCTGGCAACTATCTATGGAATTTATGCCCGCTGGAACCCCGGCAAGTACCAGGTTTTGGTGAATTTCACCAGAATGAGGCACCAACAATTTGAATCAGGCGGCGTGATGCCTTTACCAAGTGGCTCGCTTGACAACCTATTTTTAACAGATAGCGCTCAAGTTTGGCTAAATAGTGCAGAAAGTGAGGAAATACGCACCAATCTTCATTTGTATCACCAATATCAGATTCATGAGCTTTTTCAAATTTATCATCAACTGGACCATACACCTCAAAAAATTTCATTTAATGACCCTGATCTTGCCAGCGATGGTGACTTTTTCGACCAGTTCTTAATTAGCGAAACAGAGACCATGGATGCCTCATCATTTGAAACCATCCGTAATGAATTAGGCATCAAAGGTAAGCATAAGGGTATTTTTTACAACTTTTACCTGAACCGCAGAGACATTCAATACCTTCCTAAGTACTTACCAGCCACAGGATTTATTACCGAGTATTACCTTGGGGCGAACCTAAGGTACGTTATTGGCAGTCAGACTTTTCAATTTCATGGACTGGCCCAGGACGGGGGCAGTTATAAATTAGGAGGTACGTTCTCAAACCAGTTTTTAGAAGCATCTTATACCAGGATACAATACGATCCTTCATTTTTGCATGGCGACTACTTTGGTAATCATCGGGAATGGCACCTGAATTTTACCAGCTCTACGGCTGATGCTTTGGAAGGAAGGATCAAACTTGAAACAGAAAGATTCAAATTTTACCCAAAAATAAGTTTAACGAACGTTAACGATCATATTTATTTCAACCAGTTAAAACTTCCGGAGCAGGCTTCCGGAGCTGCCCAAATTTTATCCCCCGAAATAAGTTTGAGCTGGAAGTTTCTAAGACGGCTGGAGTTAAACACACAAATTGTGCATACCACTATTACCGGACCGGCTGAAGACGTATTTAGAATTCCGGATTGGTTGATCAATACACAAATTTCCTATACTAATAATTTGTTCAATGATAAGATGGAAATGCAAATAGGAATAGATACTCAGTACCGATCGGCATTTTATGGGCATAATTATGACCCTACTGTACAGCAATTCTATTTACAAGATAGCTTCGAAATTCCCGAATATTTATTGGCCGATGTTTTTGTGAATTTTAGAGTAGGAAGGGCGCTTCTTTTTGCGAAATTTGTGTTTGCCAATCAAGGACTGAGTTTGCCAGGATATTTCACTGCTCCCTATTATTTGGGACAGAGCCGGGTATTTGATTGGGGAATCACCTGGCAGTTTTATGATTGAACCGGAATAAACTTGCTATATGTTAGGACTGAAATTGCCGACAGATCCCAGATGGGTGGACATCGCAAAAAAGAATATTGAAGAGATTCTGATTGACCATGCCTATTGTGAACAGAAGGCTGCTTCTTCTTGTATTTCACTTATCGTTCAATATCCTCAGTATCATAAGCTTGTTGATGTACTAACACTGGTAGTTGCTGAAGAGTGGGACCATTTTCAAAGGGTATTGGAACATTTGAAAAAAAGAGGTTTCACCCTGGGTATGCCACGAAGGGATGAATATGTAGTTGCGTTGCACCGGAGTATTCCCAAGGGAGGGAGCAAAGTAGAGCAGCTGGTGGAAAAGCTGTTAGTCAATGCCCTGATCGAGGCTAGAAGTTGCGAGCGTTTTAAGCTTTTATGGCAGCAGATCGAAGATCCGGATCTTAAAACATTTTATCATGAATTAATGATTTCGGAAGCTGGACACTATAACAACTTCATAATACTTGCCAAAGAATACCATTCACCCGAAAAAGTAGAAACTCGCTGGAAACAGTGGTTGGAGAAAGAGGCTGAGATCATATCGAACCTGGAAATTCGCAGTGATCGCATGCATTGATTAAGTTTTCTGTTTCTTTTTTTTTGCTGCTGGAAATAGAATATTATTGAGGATTAACCTATACCCTGCTGAGTTAGGATATAAATTCAAATCAGTTGGTTCTTCATGTACTAAGTGCTGATAGTCTTCCGGGTCATGCCCCCCATAAAAAGTCCAAAACCCTTTCCCGAATACTCCATGGATGTACTTGGCCTCACTTATGGATTTTGTTTCACCCATTATTACCACGTCTCCTTTAATGAGACTTTTTCTATAAGCGGTAGTTTGCCCCATAAACCCTTTAACAATTCTGGTGTGATTCTGAGTCAGCATGGTAGGGATAGGGTCCCATTTAGCCGAAAACTCAAATAGTGAGAAATAATCATTATCCTCTCTCAGTCCTCGCCGGCCTTTTGGTGGTCCGGTGTCGATGTTTGAATATTCGTAGATATAGGGATTTTGCTCAAGAATGAAATTCTCAAAAGCAAATGTTTGACTAAAATCTAATTTCTTTTGAGACATGGGATCAGCTGCATCCCCGTCGAACATACCTTCAATCATGTCCACGTTTTGCCCTGCCAAGGCTATATCATAAGTATCTGTGGCAGAGCACATGGCAAATAAGAAACCACCTCCCGCAACAAAATCACGGATGTTGGTTGCAATAGCCAATTTTAACTGCGATACTTTTTCAAACCCATGTTTTTTAGCGGACGCTTCATATTCTTGTTGTTGTTTGATGTACCAGGGATAACTCCGGTACATGGAGTAGAATTTTCCATATTGACCAGTGAAGTCTTCATGATGAAGATGCAGCCAGTCATATTGAGGAAGCTCACCATACATTACCTCGTCATCAAAAACTATTTCGTAGGGAATTTCAGCATATGAAAGTGCAAGTGTTACCGCATCATCCCATGGCTGTTTACTCTTAGGAGAATAAACCGCAATTGTCGGGTATTTCTCTAGCTTCATAATATCTGTATTCGAGGCTGGACTGCTAATCATCTCAAAAATCTGATTGGACTCAGCATCTGAGATTACCTCATAACTCACATTACGAACAATCAATTCATTTTCAATGCTTTGCAAATATTTCATCATGAAACTTCCGCCCCGATAATTCAAAAGCCAATCAACCGGCAACTCTTTTTGAAGTACCCAGTAGGTGATTCCATAAGCCTTTAAATGATTGGTTTGGCTTTCATCCATCGGGATTATCAGATACGAAGCTTTAACTCCCACGGTTATTTGTAGAAATAAAAGGATTAAAAGAAAAGCCCGGCTCATAGACATTTGTTTACAATGTTTTTTTTAACAACGAAATAAAAACCAATTAAGATATAATATTATTTGTTTGTAGTTCTAAAATTTGTCCCATCATATTTCCGGATTGATCTACTTTGGATAACCTTACATCAACTATTTTATTGATCAACTCAGGATCATATGGCACACCCACGCGTATATAGTTTTCGGTAAACCCGTAGATTAGGTTATGCTTAGTATCATTCTCAAATAGCACCGAATGGGTCTCAAATAAATGATTGTGATAAAAGGCCCGTTTCTTCTTATCTGATAGAATTCTCAACATTTTCGATCGCAGCAAGCGCAGGTGTTTCGGTACTCCGTTTGAGAAAGAGTCTGCCAGAGTATTCGGGCGTTCGGAATAAGTAAAAACATGCAGATAACTGAGTGGCAGATCCCTTATGAAATTATAAGTTTCAAGGAACAATTCTTCAGATTCTCCTGGAAACCCTACTATTACATCTGCTCCAACACAACAATCTGGGATTAATTCCTTAATGGTTTGTATTCGATCCGCATATAATTCAGACAGATATCTTCTTCGCATCTTTTTGAGAATGGCATCGCTCCCTGATTGCAGGGGGATATGAAAGTGAGGTACGAATTTATCCGATTGTGCGACAAAAGAAATGATCTCTTCGGTCAATAGATTAGGCTCTATAGAGGAGATCCTGATACGATCAATCCCCTTTACTTGCTCCAACGCCTGGATAAGCTCAATAAACCTATGTTGCTCTTTTCCATCAATGTTACCAAAGTCACCGATGTTTACTCCTGTTAGTACAATTTCCTTGCTGCCGGCTTGAACAATGGTTTCTGCCTGACTCACTACGCTTTGAACGGTATCGCTGCGACTTTTACCTCGGGCCAACGGGATGGTACAAAATGCGCATCCATAATCACAACCATCTTGTACCTTTAGAAAGGAACGTGTGCGGTCTGTAACTGAATATGAAGGATAATACTGCTGTGCCGCTGAGATATCACAAGCCATAATTTTCGGTGGAGGATTTTTATCTAAGCTTTTTAATAGATCCGGAAGTTGAAATTTTTCTGCAGCCCCCAATACCACATCAACTCCAGGAATTCGAGAGATTTCCTCAGGTTTCAACTGGGCATAACAACCTATGACCGCAATAAAGGCCTCCGGAGCGATTTTCATGGCATCACGGACAATTTTACGACACTTACGATCTGCATTATCTGTGACTGAGCAGGTGTTGATCACGTAAATATCAGGTAATGCATCAAAAGGAACCTGGGTAAACCCATTGTCACTTAATTGCCGGGCTAAGGTGGAGGATTCTGAAAAATTCAGTTTACATCCCAGCGTGTAAAAGGCTACCTTTATCATAACAGACCACAAAGGTAATTATAAAACCTATTTTTGATGGGAAATAGATAAATTACCGGTCCAATTTAATCAAAGGCAGCAGCAAAATTAGCAAAACTAACTAGCACTATGGCGTATTTACGGTACAAGGCATTGGACTTGGTTCAGCAAAGAAAGGAAGTGAAGGTGCCGTCAATGGGACGTAAGACCAGTGAATATTTCGGGGAGAATACTTTTGGATTAACCCAAATGAATGAAACTCTATCGCCTGAGGTATTTCATCGCATTACTGAGGCGATAAAAAAGGGTACGAAAATGGATGAAGACACCGCGAACGTAATTGCCCTGGCCATAAAGTCATGGGCATTATCAAAAGGTGTTACACATTTTACTCATTGGTTTCAGCCGTTAACAGGAGCTACCGCAGAAAAGCACGACTCATTTTTTGATGCGTCTACCGGAATGGAGGGGTTTAAGGGTAGCGAGTTAGTCCAACAAGAACCAGATGCCTCCTCTTTCCCAAGTGGCGGGATCAGAAGTACTTTTGAGGCCCGTGGATTTACTGCATGGGACCCCAGTTCCCCTATTTTTATCCTGGAAACTACTCTTTGTATACCTACTGTGTTTGTCTCCTATACCGGAGAAAGCCTGGATTATAAAGCTCCATTGCTTAAGGCAGTGGAAGCATTAGATCGTGCTGCAACCAGAATTTGCAAACATTTCGACAAGAATGTCTCACGTGTAACACCATCCCTGGGGGTTGAACAGGAGTATTTTGTTATTGACAAAGCCCTGTTTAGCGCTCGTCCGGACATGGTAATGTCTGGGAGAACTATTTTCGGACACAATCCAGCGAGGGGACAGCAATTAGATGATCATTACTTTGGGTCTATACCTACCAGGGCATTTAATTTCATGAAAGATTTTGAACAAGAGGCACTAAAATTGGGAATTCCAGTGCACACCCGGCACAATGAAGTTGCCCCTAGTCAATTTGAAGTGGCCCCGTTGAATGAAGATATTAATGTAGCTAGTGATCACAATCAACTGCTCAAAGACCTAATGGAAAAAATTGCTGTTCGACATGATCTAAAGGTACTATTTCATGAAAAACCTTTTGCTGGTTTGAACGGAAGCGGCAAGCACAATAATTGGTCATTATTAACGGATACTGGGATAAACCTGTATCAGCCAAGTAGTAGCGCCCGTGAGAACTTAATATTTCTAATTTTTTTCGTCAATACCATAAAAGCCGTTTATGAGTGTTCGGATCTAATCAGGGCAAGCGTGGCATCGGCCGGCAATGATCACCGCCTGGGTGCCAGTGAAGCACCTCCTGCCATAATGTCTATATTTATTGGCGCTCAAATGACCGCTGTGTTAGACGAACTGGAGCAGCACGGAAACATCAAAATCAAAAAGGGGGAGAACATGTATATGAAGTTGGGAATTGATAAGATCCCCGAAATCATTCTGGATAATACAGATCGGAACCGTACTTCTCCATTCGCATTTACCGGTAACAAATTTGAATTCAGAGCCGTAGGTTCAGATGCAAATGTGGCCCAACCGATGACCGTGCTTAGCCTGGCGGTAGCGGACCAATTGAATCAGTTCAATGATGAGTTAGAGATCAGGGTCAATAAGGGAAGGGAAAGGAAAATTGCTATTGTAGAAATTCTCAGAGATTATATTGTACAGTCGAAGGACATACGGTTTGAAGGGGATGGTTATAGTAAAGCCTGGGAGGACGAGGCGCGTAAACGGGGATTGTCAAATATAAAAAGTACACCAAGGGCGTTAACTGCTTATCTGGCTAGAAAGTCCAAATCATTATTCAAAAGACATAAGGTGTTCTCAGAGGTAGAGTTAAAAGCGAGAAACGAGATAATGCTGGAAAATTACATATTAAGAATACAGATAGAATCCAGGATTATGAATGACCTTGCCATGAATCATATAATACCAACTGCAATTGCTTATCAAAACAAGCTTATTGATAATGCTACCGGCTTACAAAGTCTGGGAATAAGGAATGAATCAGTGGTAGCCACCATCAAACGTATTTCAACTTATATTGAATCAATCCAGAACGATTGCATCCAGATGATTAAGGAAAGAAAAAGGATTAATCAAATTGAGGATACAGCCAGAAGGGCGATTGCTTATTGCGATGATATAAAGGAAAAATATTTCGAGCCCGTTCGTCATGCCGTGGATAAGTTGGAGCTCATTGTCGATAACGAAGACTGGCCATTGGTAAAGTACCGGGAAATGCTCTTTCTTAAATAGCCTTCATATGAAAACAATAGTGGGAATTATTCTGTTTCTTTTTAGTTTTTTGGCCCATGGTCAGGAGTTGATCCCGCTTGAGCAGATGGAAGTTACCAAGCCGCTATCGCAATATACTATCGAAGAGTGGACCATGAATAATGGTTTACCTAATAATGCGGTAATGGACATTACCAAAACCTCGGAAGGGTTTATGTGGTTGGCTACCTTCAACGGGCTGGTACGGTTTGATGGAAGGGAATTTAAAGTATTTAACAGAAGCAATACCCCTGAATTTGTCACTAACAGTATTTCCTCGTTGGTAGTGGATAGTAATGATCAACTTTGGGTTGGGACCAATGGAGGAGGTCTTGTGAAATATCATCAAGGAGTATTTACTCGAGTACACACTGACTCTATGAGGGGGTCCATAATTACCGCCCTAGCGGAAGGAACTGAAGGCGCGGTATGGATTGGAACCAGATCGGGCTTGGAAAAATTAGAAAATGGATCTATTAGTAAAATTCGGGAGAGCGAATTAAGTGTAGTGAATGTGACTGCTTTATTTTTTGACTATAGAGAACGACTTTGGGTTGGGACAGCCACCAAGGGCATCTTTGTACTAGACGAAAATGACACTGTGAATATTTCCCAAAATCAAGGACTTCAAAGCAATTTTATTCGCGCTGTATTTATTGATTCTCAGGACAATATTTGGGTAGGTACCGATCAAGGTGTTTCATTGATCCGGTCCGATGGCACTATAGAGCTGATGGATCCGGTAACGGGGGCGCCTTCGGGATTTACTAATAGGTTTTTGGAAGATACGGATGGAAACATCTGGTTAGGGTCCAATGATGGACTGCGTCGATTTAACCAGTCATTTGAATTGATTGATTACGAGCTGCAATTGGGACATCACGTTGTACAGTCTTTGTATCAGGATGAGGAAGAAAATATATGGGCAGGAACCTATCGGGCGGGACTTCAACGTTTAAATCAAAGCAAGTTCCTCTTGCTTGGGGAAGAAGAAGGTTTGTCTAATGAGGTAATTAATGTTACTTACTCGGATGAAATGATATTTTGGGCTGGTTCGGACGACGGGTTGATTTGCTTAAAAGAGGGTATGATCGAGACTTTTAAACTTGGCCGGAGAAGCGCTGGAAATAGGATAAGAGATATTTTTAGAGATTCTCAAGGGAGATTATGGCTTTGTACATATGGCGGTCTTGCTCAGTTTGACAAGGGGAAGGTGGTTCAAAGATTCACTGTCAGAGATGGTCTTTGTAGCAATAATACCAGAAGAATCGTTGAAGATGGAGAAGGCAGCTTATGGATAGGTACCGCTAACGGGTTAAGTCGATTCAAGGATGGAAAATTTGACACTTACGGTGTTGAGTCCGGGCTAAACGATAAATTTATTATGTCGCTATTCATTGATCGGACCAATACACTTTGGGTAGGAACCAATGGTGGGGGTACCTATAAATTCCAGGAAGGTCGCTTCCGGCAAGCATTGTCGCCAGACGCAGCCAATGACATCGTCTTCAACATGTTTCAAGATGTCAACGATGCAATTTGGATCAGTACCAACCGGGGAGTAATATTTATTAATGACAGCCTGAAGTTTAATATTACCCCAAAGCATGGCCTGCTTAGTAATAATATTTTCCAAGTACTTGTTGATAATTCGGGGCAGGTTTCGTTCACCAGTGATCATGGAATTATGAGGACCTCTATGTCTGATATCACCAATTTATTAACCGGGGCAGCGGATAAGTTACTTGACTTTCGAATATTCGATAGGTCAGATGGCCTTAGAACCGGAAATATTACTGCGGCATCAATTTCGGGACATACCAAAGAGGGCGAAATATGGTTTTGTACCATAAAAGGTATAGCTATACTTGATAGCGAGAATATCCCGACCAATGAGATACGGGCCAATACCTTAATGACTAAGCTAATGGCTGAAGATGAGGAGTATCCAACTGGTGAGTGGGCGGTCCTTCCCGCAGGAAATCGTCGGTTAGAGTTTCATTATACGGGCTTCAGCTATTACGCTCCGGAAAAGATACAATACAAGTATAAACTTGAAAACTTTGATCAAAACTGGATAGATGCGGGTACCCGCAGAACTGCTTATTATACAAATATTCCACCTGGCGAGTACGAATTTAAGGTGATGGCGGCTAACAATGATGGGCTTTGGAGTGAAACAGCAGCTTCCATACATCTGACTCAAAAGGCCTATTTTTATCAAACAGCCTGGTTCTTTGTTATTGTTGGGGTGTTACTAGTGGCCTTTGGAGCATTCCTGTATTACTTAAGAGCCAGACAATTAAAACGAAGAAACTTTCACTTGGCCAAATTGGTGCATGAGCGTACCAGAGATATTCAATATCAAAATCAAGCCATTATTGTTCAAAGAGAGGAATTGAAGCAGCTAAATACTGTAAAAAACAAACTATTAAGTGTTATTTCCCATGATTTACGGGGGCCAATTGCAGCTGTTTCAGGATTGTTGGGTTTGTTAAAATCAGGACACTTAAACTATCAAGAGCTCATTACTCAAAGTAATCGTCTAAATAATGAAGTACACAGTTTAACCTACCTTTTAGACAACTTGCTAAGCTGGTCAAAGTCCCAAATGCATGGCATCAAACTGAAAAAGGAAAATGTTGCATTAAAAAAAATAGTCGATGAAAACCTAAAGACCACGCTCCCAATGTCTGAGCAAAAACAGATCAAGGTAGATAATCAGGTTTCCGAGGACTGTTATGTACAGACCGACGTGAATTTCCTTGGCTTGGTAATAAGAAACTTAGTAGTGAATGCTATAAAATTCACTCATGAAAAGGGTCAGATTAGCTTAGTTGCTGAGAATCAAAATGGCAATGTACTCATTTCCGTAAATGACAATGGTGTTGGGATGACTAAAGAGGATCTTGACAAATTATTTGATACCAAAAGTCACTACTCAAATATGGGAACGGCTAACGAGGCAGGCACTGGCATTGGGTTGTTGCTTTGCAAGGAGTTTATCGAGTTAGAGGGCGGTAAGATTTGGGCGGAAAGCCAAAAGGGGAAGGGCAGCTCATTTAAATTTATTATTAAACAGGGCTCCCCGCAAATGGTTCACGCAAAAAGATCCGAAGATTAAAATTTATCCGCTCGTTGTATAACCTTAATTACTATTTCATGGGGATCCCCGTCATTGTCCACTAAGTGAAAAATCAGCATGGGATTGTCTCCCTGAATTCGGTTTTCAACTTTGGTTATAGTATTGTGGGTGAGGTATTGCTCCAGGTCTTTTTGAAGTTTCGTCATAGCATAGGAAAATTCAACTTCCAGTTGGCTAGGATTGTAATGTTCTGTTCTCATAGAATAAACCGGGTTAAAATTTTATTAATGCGGAGGCCCAGGTAAAACCGCTTCCAAAAGCTGCAATACACAATAAATCATTTGGTTTTAACTTCCCTTCATCCCAAGCTTCACTCATGGCAATTGGTATAGAGGCGGCTGTGGTATTTCCGCGATACATTATGTTATTAAACACTTGATCATCCCCAAGACCTAACTGCTTCTGAACAAACTGATTGATGCGCAAATTAGCTTGATGCGGAATGAGAAGGTCGATGTCGTCAATCTTTAATTGATTTGCTTCCAAAGCTTCATGAATAACTTCCTGGAATTTCACCACCGCATGCTTAAACACCACATTGCCATTCATATGAGCCCTAATCCCTACATCATCGATCATTTCCTTAGTTAATCTATCTTTTCGACTACTGCCGGGGTCCCTAACATATAACTCTTCTGCAAAACGTCCATCCGCGTGGAGGTGAGTTGACAATATGCCTTCATTATCAGAATCATCAGTTGCTTGTAAAATTAGGGCTCCCGCGCCATCGGCAAAAATAACCGAAACGGATCTCCCACGATCATTCATTTCTAAAGCGGATGACTGTATTTCAGCACCTACTACCAGGATGTTCTTATAAGTATTGGTCTTTATATATTGTTCCGCTACGGAGAGTGCATAAATGAAACCTGAACAAGCGTTTCTTATATCAAGGGCGCCAATCCCCTCCAGACCTAATTCTCTTTGCAATAAAACACCTGAACCCGGAAAGAAGTAGTCTGGAGTAATTGTTGCGAGTACAATGAATTCGATGTCCTTGATGTCAATTCCGGACTGTTTCAATGCCAAATTTGAAGCTCTGGCAGCCATGTTGGCTACTGTATCCTTCTCGGGATCAAAAAATCTACGTTCAGAAATACCGGTCCTCTCTTTGATCCACTGGTCACTGGTATTCATTACTTTTTCCAAATCGAAATTAGTCACTACTCGATCTGGCAGATAATGCCCCATGCCAATCACCTTTGCCTTTGTCATACTTGAAAACTCTTAGAAACCAGAAGAAGCAAATATACGTTCAATGTGTAAACTTCAAAAACCACTCATTACTCTAAACTAAAAGAGTATTAATTGAATAGGGTGAAATTTCCAAATTGATCCACCGGTGGAGCAGGCTGGACCATTGATGGCAGGTCCAATGATTTTGAATCTATCATTGGTGACACCGTGTACATTCCCATCTGTTCTGAAGGACAAGGTTGCAGCATTTCCACTAAGGTTTCTGTGGTGTTAGCGCGGTCCAACCAGGTTGATTCATTGTTGTCTAACAGTATTGCTGGCATTCGGTCGCTTACAGGAGCCAACAGATCATTGGCAGGAGTAGTGATAATTGAAAAAGTGTGGATTAATTCATCTGACTCGTCTTGATATTCTTCCCATAATCCTGCCATATAAAACGGGGCCCCTTGATTAAAAATTATGCGGTATGGAATGCGGCTTTTTTTCCCAATGCTTTTCCAGCAGTAAAAACCATCAGCAGGAACCAGGCATCGATGATTTGCCAGTGCTTTTCTGTAAGTAGGTTTTTCACTGAGTTCTTCTATTGCCGCGTTTATTAGCTTTCGACTAATAGTTTTGTTGCGAGACCATTTCGGGGCTGTTCCCCAATAGAAAAATGAATAACCCTTAGAGTTTTCGTTGGTTACCACCGGTAAAAGCTGACTAGGTGCGGCATTGTACCTGGGAGTATAGCCGTCGGTAACCTCTACTCCCGGGAACCGTTCCGCTAGTACTTCCTTAGAAGCTGAAATACTATATCTTTCTAGCATAGGCTATAAAATTAACCATTTATATATTAAACCTGCAATGCTAATATCTATCTGTTCATATAATTCCAGGCCAGGGTTTCAGACCAGTAACCATTGACTAATTCTCTATCGGCGAATCCACAGTGGCCGCCATTTGTCGGGGTTATTAATTCCACGAATGGGTGCCGTTTTAAATCTCCTTCAGGATAACAAGAAGGCGCAAGGAATGGATCGTTTTTGGCATTAATGATAAGGGTAGGAATTTTGATGTTCATTAAGAAACGCTGAGCACTACACTGATCATAGTAGTGGAGCGCATTATCAAATCCATGGATGGGGGCGGTAATAGAGTCATCGAAATCAATTAATCGCCGGATTTTTTTTAAAGAGCTTATATTGAAATCATCTGGAAAATATTCAGATTTTTTTTTCACTTTATCTTTTAACTGATTGAGAAACCGGAGACCATAAATATGATTGACGCCCCTGGACAATTTCGAACAGCTGGCGTAAAGGTCTGTGGGAACGGAGATGCCTATTGCCTTGTGGATGTCCTTCATGACTGATGTTCCTCTTTCCCCAAGATATTTTAGTACCAGGTTGCCTCCCAAGCTAAACCCCAACAGATGTATTTTAGTAAAGTTATAATTGTCAGCAACATGTTTGATAACCGTATCCAGGTCATCGGTGGCTCCGCTGTGGTAGAAACGGATTTTAAGGTTGACTTCATCACTGCATCCACGATAGTTCCAGGCCAAAACATTCCAACCTTTTTCATAAAAATATTTTGCCATACCTTTTACATAGGATTTGGATGAGTTACCCTCAAGACCGTGACAAATTATCAAAAGATTGTTGTTGGTACGCAGCCCCCAGTCTAAATCCAAAAAATCTCCGTCTGGTGTATTGATCCGTTCACGGCAGTAGTCAAAGCCCAGGACTTTTCTAAATAGTGCGGGAACAATAGTCTGTATATGACCATTAGGTTGAAGATAGGGCGGCATTATATCTCTGAGGTATTTCGTCACCTTCCGGTATGAATTGGTATTTTTGATTATTTTCGGTTCAGTTGAATTTAAAGATAACAATGAATAGCCGAATCAATAAACTTAGGCTGACTGTAAGTGTTCTGGTATGGATTACTGTTACCATGGGTATTAAGGCCCAGGTAAATATTGGGCTCAATGCTCCCGGAATTTCCTGGAAGCAGATAGATGAACAAAATTATCAGATAATATTTCCATCAACCCGGCAACAAGATGCCTTTAGGGTGGCGAATTTATTAGATTTTATTCTGGATCACGATAGTCTGAGGTTAAACCATCCAGAGGTTAAAATTCCCATTATTCTGCAAAATCAAACAGTAATTTCCAACGGATTCGTAACGTTGGCGCCATGGCGATCAGAGTATTTTTTGAACCCTCCTCAATTTCAATTCGCAGGAGTGACACCATGGTTAGATATGTTAACTATTCATGAGTACCGTCATGTACAGCAATTAGCCAATGCCAGGGTCGGTTTTGCCGGAAAATTACTGCGCACTCTTTTCGGACAATCAGGATGGGGTTTCTACAACGGTGCGGTTCAGCCAAGATGGTTTTTAGAAGGAGATGCCGTTTATGCTGAAACTGTTTTTTCCAAAGGAGGAAGGGGCAGGAGCCCTGATTTCGAGCGAGAATACCGGGCAATGAGGCTATCAGGATTGAAATACAATTACGAAAAAGCATCATTTCGATCATTCAAGGATTTTGTCCCAAGTCATTATAATCTGGGTTATTATATGACCACTTTTGCCCGAAAAAATTACGGAAGAGATTTTTGGGATAATGTTTTGGCGGACACCTATTCTAAACCAGGCTTTTACCGATTTAGCAAGGCAATAAAAATGGCTTCAGGGTTTTCTTCCAAAGAACTTTATCATAAGGCAATGAGTGATGTTGACAGTTGGTGGAAACAACAAGACCGTGAAATAAAGCCAGTGGCTGACAAATTGGTCACGGAAAAACCAAAAAGGGTTTTTACAAATTATAGGTCTCCCAACTACCTCACGGACAATAGCCTGATCGTCCAGAAATCTGCATTGAACCAGATTCGTACTATATATAAGCTGAAGAATGGTCAAGAATCAAAACTTTTCATACCAGGAGTAGGACTTGGGGAACATTACAGCATAGGAGGTGGCAAGATGGTTTGGAGTGAAATAAGGTTTCATCCAAGATGGTCCAAAGAGACCTATAGTATTATCAGGTTATATGATTTTGAGTCTGGCGTGCTTCGTAAGATCACCAGTAAAAGTAAGCTGAATACGCCGGGTTTATCACCTGATGGCAAATGGATTGCAGCGGTGGAGGTAACCACGGCAGGTGAAGTAAATTTAGTGGTGATAGAGGTTAGTACAGGTATTGAGCAACACAGTGCAGCAGTGGATCCTGGGGATTTTATATCTTTTCCCAGGTGGAGAGATGATAATCAAACCATAGTGGTGGCTGGGAGAAATTTAGAAGGCAACTTTCTCCGGTCATATGATTTTAGGAACCGCTCATGGAGTGATCTCACCACTTCAATCGATGCTACCATAGATCGAATATTTCCTAAAGGAAAGTACGTTTATTTTTCCAGCTCACTCACGGGCGTTCAAAACATATTTGCTCTTGATACATCCAGTTCAGAAATTTTTCAAATTACCAATAGCCAATTTGGAGCGTTTGACCCGGCAGTCTCACCTGATGGTAAAAAATTGGCTTACAGTGATTACACTGCTATGGGCTTCCAAACTAAAGAGGTGGTTCTGACAGATGCACTTTGGCGGCAACCTGTTATTACGGGAAATCTGGGATCAAATTATTTCAAAAAGATGTTGCCAATAGAAATGGGTGATATTACCACCAACATAGCTAATAAAAGTTATCCTTCAAGGCCTTTTAAATATTTCACCAAAGGTCTGCTTACCGTCCATTCCTGGTACCCGTTTGTGACCACGGAGGAATTTGGATTCGGTGTCTTATCGAAGAACATAATGAGCACCATGGCCATAACCGGGCAATTTACCTATAACACCAATGAGAATAGTTGGAAGACACAAGCACTACTTAGCTATGGGCCTTTTTTTCCAATATTGGACGTAGACATTAGTACCGGACAGCGCCAAAGCAATAGTCTGGTCAGCACTACTGATACATTAAGTATAATTGGTTATGGCGGCCGATGGAAAGAGCACGCATTTGCCGCCGGTATCCGGGTGCCAATTAATATTACTCATGGTAGCTATCCGTCCAACATTACATTTAAATCAAGTTACAGGCATTTAATAGTAGACTACCTGGATGACTTTACCGACAGGACTCGCGATGAGGATTTTGGGTCGATTGACCTAAATTTTAATTTTCAAAGGGCACAAACCAAAGCGCTTCAGAATATATTTCCCAGATGGGCCCAGACTCTGGCTGTTAATCATCAACGAACCATCGGAGAGACCGAGAATGTAGGTGAAATATTCACTGTAAACTCCTCGCTATTTTTTCCGGGAGTAATTCGTAATCATTCATTATTTTTAACGGGAGGCTATCAGCAGGAAGAAATAGTGGATGCTTACAGGTTTGAAGACGTATTTACTAATGCCAGGGGTTATGCAAGCAGACCTTTCGAAGGCATCTACAGAATTTCAGCAAATTACAGCTTACCTCTGTGGTATCCTGATCTTGCGGCGGGGTCGTTGGCCTATTTCAAGAGGGTCAGGGGAAATATTTTTTATGATTATAGTGAAGGCAAATTACTTGATGTCGATACCCTGTTGAGGTCCTATGGAATTGAATTGATTACCGACTTTAGACTTATACGATTAGTAGATGTTGGCCTCGGTGTAAGGCTGGGTAGAAAAATCGATGAAAGCGATTATTTCGCAGAATTTTTTATTTCAAGTATCAGGTTTTAGCTAATAAAACTGCCGGTAATAAATAGCATTTTTAATATTGATAATGGGGGAAATAAGGCTAATTTTATGCCTTTAATTGATTGGTAAACTATGGCCGAAGTAATTAGAATGCCCAAGATGAGTGACACCATGGAAGAGGGTGTGATCGCGGCTTGGTTGGTAAAAGAAGGAGATATAGTTAAATCTGGAGATATTCTGGCTGAAGTAGAAACTGACAAGGCTACCATGGAACTAGAGTCTTACGAAGACGGGGTTTTGTTGCATATTGGGGTTAAAGAGCAGGAGTCTGTGCCAGTGGATGGAGTAATTGCTGTAATCGGAGAAAAAGGGGAAGATTTTCAGGCGTTGTTACAAGAGAATTTAGATAATAGTAGTGAGTCAACCAAAGAGCCTGAGGCTGTACCGTCTGAGGTTGTACCTGAAGTAACTGTTGATCCGGCAGATAAAATTGATACCTCTGGAATAAATGCAACTTTGATCACCATGCCTAAGATGAGTGATACCATGACAGACGGGACCATTACCACCTGGCTAAAGAAAATAGGAGAGAAGGTCAGTGCTGGTGACATTTTGGCAGAAGTTGAAACGGATAAGGCTACCATGGAGCTAGAGGCCTATGAGGACGGTATTTTGCTTTATATTGGAGCAGAAGATGGTACAATGGTCCCCGTAGATGGAGTAATAGCGGTGATAGGGGAAAAGGGGGCAAACTTCCAATTATTGCTGGACGCACATAAGCAAAAGGTTGCCGAAAAAGCCCATGAACCTACTACAACCTCCCCTGAACCAACTACCACATCAACAGAAACACCGGTTGAGCCCCTCAAGGCTACCTCGACTGCAACTTCGACTAGTGTTGCCAGGGAAGGTGGGAGAATTAAAGCATCTCCATTAGCACGAAGATTAGCGACAGAAAAAGGATATGATCTAAGCAAGATTACCGGATCAGCAGAAAACGGTCGGATCGTTAGGCGTGATGTTGAAAATTATCAGCCGGAACAGTCTACATCAGAAACCGTGGTAACTGTTCCTCAAGATGTAGGGCAAGAACAATCAGAAGAAGTCCCGCTCAGCCAAATGAGAAAAACCATTGCGAAAAGGTTGGCTGAAAGCAAATTTACTGCGCCCCACTTTTATGTCACCATGGAGATCAATATGGATAAAGCCATAGAGTCCAGAAAGAGTTTAAATGAGATGTCGCCAGTTAAGATTTCATTCAATGACCTGATAATTAAGGCTACAGCTGCTGCAATACGACAAAATCCTGGGGTAAACATCTCATATTTGGGGGATAAAATTCGCAAATACCGACATATTCATATTGGTGTAGCAGTAGCCGTTGAGGATGGTCTATTAGTGCCTGTGGTCAGATTTGCTGATAACAAAAGCTTATCGCATATAGCTTCTGAAGTTAAGGAGTTGGCTAAGATGGCAGTTGAGAAAAAATTACAACCAAGTCATTGGGAGGGAAGTACTTTTACTATTTCCAATCTGGGAATGTTTGGTGTGGAGGAGTTTACGGCCATTATAAATACTCCTGACAGCTGTATTCTTGCAGTTGGAGGAATTAAGGCTACCGCTGTGGTAAAGGAGGATCAACTGGTCCCTGGAAACGTCATGAAAGTGACATTAAGCTGCGATCACAGAGCAGTTGATGGTGCCACTGCTGCAGCATTTTTAAGAACTCTAAAGGACATTCTGGAAGACCCTGTTAGAATACTTATTTAACGCATAGCTTTTATGAAATTACCAAAAATGAAGTCTACCACTGTTTTAGCGATGCTTCACCAGGGGAAACTCGCTATTGGGGCGGATGGACAGGTTACCATGGGGAATACCGTGGCCAAGAGTAATGTAAAGAAGATCCGGAAATTACAGGGAGGAGAGATTGTGGTAGGATTCGCTGGTTCTACCGCCGATGCATTCACTTTGGTGGACCGTATCGAGGAAAAATTGAATAGTTACGGCGGTAATATGAAGAGGGCAGCTATTGAATTGGCTAAGGACTGGCGTACAGACAGATATTTACGACGCCTGGAAGCCATGCTGATTATAACCAGTAAAACCGAGTTATTGATGGTATCCGGAACTGGTGATGTAATTGAGCCAGACAATAATATTGCGGCCATAGGATCAGGAAGTATGTTTGCTCAGGCTGCAGCACTGGCACTTAAGAAGCACGCCCCCCAATTAAGCGCAGAGGAAATAGTAAGAGAAAGCCTCGGTATTGCTGCAGACATTTGCATCTACACCAACAACAATCTTACCGTGGAGGTTTTGTAGATGTAACCATTTATTCATTATCAGCATAAAAATTACAGATAACACCATGCGAGCTCTTACTGCGTCACCAATTAATAGGATTATAAATAGAATAGAATAGGCATAGAGGTACTCTTAAGAAGAATAAATTCTTGTAATAGTACAAAAAAATGTCATTCGTGACCTTAAAAAATCCTAATCCATGTAATATTTACAGACTAGTTTACATATTATACAGTATTATTATCTAATATCTTATATACCTTTTAAATCTTACTTCAGTTCTTTTGTATAGCTTTCATTATAACCTTACAAGCCTCAACAATTTGATCATTTTTAATAGTTAATGGCGGAGCAATTCTCATAGAACGGTCACAAAACAAGAACCAATCGGTAATAATTCCTCCATTTATGGCCTCATCAATGATCGGTTTTAACACCTGGTAGCTCTCAAAGTCTACCGCCATCATCAGGCCTTTATTTCGGATGGCCAGGATTTTATCATGTACCAGCCATTTTTTAAACAATTCAGCCTTTTGGTGCACATTCGGAATCAGTTCCTCATCTTGAATTACCTTAATAGTGGCCAGCGCCGCTGCTGCACTCAAGGGATGACCTCCGAATGTGGTAATATGTCCCAATACCGGATTATTGGTCAGGGACTGCATTACTTCCCTGGAAGCGATGAATGCCCCAATCGGCATGCCACCACCCATTCCCTTTGCACATACAACAATATCTGGTATGATATGATAATGCTCAAAGGCCCAAAATTTACCGGTACGACCATACCCGGACTGAATTTCGTCCAGAATCAGCAAGCATCCATATTGATCACACTTTGCTCTAAGAGCTTCAAAATACTCCTGTGAGGTAATACGAACGCCCGCTTCTCCTTGTATCGTCTCGACGATCACAGCTGCAGTATTACTATCTATGCAGCTGAGATCATCGAAGTTGCCAAAATTGATTAACCCTATAGCTGGTATTAGAGGCCTGAAGGATCGTTTTAATATTTCATTTCCACAAACCGACAGAGCACCATGAGAAGATCCATGGTAGGCATTTTGGCACGATACAATTTTAGTTTTTCCAGTATAACGTTTAGCTAGTTTAAGCGCACCTTCAACCGCTTCACTTCCTGAGTTTACCAGGTACACGTTATCCAGCTTTTCCGGTAACGTGGCGGCCAGTGCATGCGCCAGTTTAACTTGTGGGGTTTGAATGTATTCCCCGTACACCATCAGATGCAGATAATTATCTAACTGCTTCTGAATGGCCGAAATTACCTTTGGGTGTCGGTGTCCAATGTTACTTACCCCAATACCTGAGATCAGATCCAGGTACTTTTGACCATTGGCCCCTTGAAGATACACGCCTTGTGCACTTTCAATTTCAAGTTGCAACGGAGTGCTGCTGGTTTGGGCCAGGTGGTTCTGAAACAATTGTCGGTTTGTGAGCATAGTTCAAAATTACCCACAATTGACTCAGAATTAAAGCATTCAAGTTTTGTTTTAAGTAATAGTGTTACAAAGTGGCTTTAGCTCTATTCGGTTTCCGAAAGGAACTCGCCTGTATTTAATTTTGCCGTTTGGCCATCCTCGATTCCCTCCAGTGTTATTACCAGGGGTAACTCATCTAGTAAAGGGGACTCAGAAGTTTTCTTTCCAGGGCTTTGAAATGCAAATGCAACAAAAGCGGCTAGACCCAGTGTGGCGGCTAATAATTTTTTCATAGTATTTTTTAATTAGGTGATAAATTTGATTTCGTATCAAAAGATTGACCAGGAATTTAGTTATCCGAGGTCATCTGAGATACTTTCATTCAGTTTCAGCGTCCCAGGTTCTATTCGCAGGGTTGGCATTGTCTCCTTCAAAAATTTCGATATTCTGTGCTTCTATTTCAGTAAATAGTTGATCTGAAGAATCCTCACATCCGATTAAAGCCAGGGCGAAAAGAGCGGTGCAGATAGTAAATAACTTTTTCATAATTTTGTAATATTTCAAGAGGTTAAACAATAAATTTTCAACAAGTTAGGGAGGGCCCAACCACGGTTCCATATCATAAGCCGGCCTTAAATTACAGGGGTGGAAAAACCATTGGCATTTGGCTCAAATACAGGAATATGCTTAAAATAGTGCTATTGATACTACTATAGATACTATTTATTTCACCCCGTTTGACTGTAGTTGGTTTTGTGGGTAGGGATAAAATACAATTTTTAAGTATAAAAGATAGAAATTGTATTTATTTAATGATAAACAAAATATTTTATCCAGTAGATTAATTCAAATTTGCTGTAAAGTCCTCGGATATCTGATCATTTCCTTCTGTGTAGGATATATTGAGCAATTCGGATGTGATAAAATTCACCAAGCGAATACTGGTATCCCCTTCAATCACCCACAGCAGGTAATGTACGTTGATACTATCCAATGCCTTCCAGTAGCCCTGATAGATAATGCTATCGGCCTGGCCGGGGCACTGTATTGGCCCGGTTTCTAATTGTACTTTTAGGGTGTCCTGAGCAGAAATAGTATTACGGAAGATTAGCAGGTCGTCTTTGTCACATTCCTGTAAAACATCTTGGGAATTATTAATGGACCGGTTAGTAAGAATCCATGCCTTCGCTGAATCCGTAGACAGCAAAAAAGTCAGTTCATCTGGTGTAAAATAAACCATTCCTTCTTCCGAAAGGCAGCTTGGAAGAAAAATGATAGAGAAACAAAGGAATATCTTCAACACAATTTTATTTTCATAAAGTTAAGTGCCTTTTTACATTATTTGAATTTTTAAATAAATAACTATCTTTCGCATACTATGGCTTTGAATTACATCTGGATAGGGTTTTTTGTAATTGCATTTACAGTAGCTCTTTTTCGCCTAATATTTTTGGGAGATGTAGAAGTTTTTCCAAAAATCGGGCTTTCTACCTTTGACATGGCTAAAACTGGATTCGAGATCTCTATTTATCTTACAGGAGTGATGGCCTTGTGGCTGGGCTTTATGAGAATTGGGGAAAAGGGAGGTGTTGTTAATGGTCTAAGCAAGATTGTAGGCCCTTTTTTTCAGAAACTTTTTCCTGAAATACCCCCTGACCATCCATCTATTGGCAGTATGGTGATGAACATAACCGCCAACATGATTGGCCTGGATAACGCCGCCACTCCCCTCGGATTGAAGGCCATGGAAGAGCTGCAAACCCTTAATCCCAAAAAGGACACGGCGTCCAATGCCCAGATAATGTTTTTGGTATTAAATACCTCAGGCCTCACTATTTTACCCATTAATGTTATGGTATTTCGAGCACAACTGGGGGCTGCCGATCCGTCGGATGTGTTTATTCCTATTTTGATAGCCACTTTTTTTTCCTCGGTGGCAGGTTTAATAGCGGTGGCTATTATGCAAAAAATTAATCTTTTTAATAAAATTGTTTTATTGTATCTGGGAAGTATTACCGCTTTGATTGCTTTGGTCATATGGTATTTTTATAACCTTCCTGCAGCCCAAGCACGAATAGTAAGCAGCAATGCCAGTTATATAATTCTATTGTCAATTATAATACTGTTTATTTTTTCCGCTTTTAGAAAACGAATTAATGTATATGACGCTTTTATTGAAGGTGCAAAGAATGGATTTCAGGTGGCAGTTAAGATAATCCCGTTTCTGGTAGCTATGTTAGTAGCTATTGGCGTGTTTCGGGCTTCCGGGTGTTTGGAGTTAGTGATTGGCGCGTTGTCCTACCTGGTGGAATTATTTGGATTAAACGCTGATTTCATTCCGGCCATGCCAACCGCCCTCATCAGGCCGCTCAGTGGAAGCGGTGCCCGTGCCATGATGATTGAAACCATGGAAACCTATGGCGCGGATAGCTTTGCTGGCCGTTTGTCTAGTGTCATGCAGGGCACCACCGAAACCACGTTTTATGTAATTGCAGTATACTTTGGGTCTGTTAGTATACGTAAAACCCGCTATGCAATCACCTGTGGGTTAATTGCTGATGTAGTTGGGGTAATGGCGGCCATTTGGGTTGCCTATATTTTCTTTGGCTAACCTTAGCCCTCTTATACATGGACTGAAATCTGACTTGAACATTTGAAAAGTATAATATCGGGGCCTGGTTTTAATGGCAGGTAAATCATTATGTTGGATTAGTTCAATTTCTTCATTATCTTAACTGGCACATTTTAAGGCAGATAAAGTTGCAATCTTCCATTAATATTGCAATATTTGTAGGCTATTTTTTGAACTATGGTTAGAGTTAGGCATTTCACCTTGCTGTTTTTTGTGACTCTCCTTTCATTGATTTCGGGGACTAAGGGCATCGCAAACAGTTCCTACGATTTTACCAATATCGATAGTTTACTGGTTGCCATTTCCAAACAGCCTGATGACAGCTTTAAAGTTCAGACCATCATCAGCGCTTCTAAAGCCTTATATAAAGAATCTAAGTATAATAAAGCGATAAGCCTTTGTGAGAAATCATTAAATATTGCTAAAAACATTAGCTACCCACTGGGGGAAGCGGAATCGTATTTTCTTATGGGCCGGGCCAACAATAAACTTAATAACTCTGCCACCGCTTTAGAATTATTCAATGATGCACAAGGAATTTTTCAGGAGCAAAAAAGAATAGATAGACTTGCCAGTCTTTATAATAACGTTGGCTTGATTTATAAAAACCTGGGCAGGTTTTCCAATGCCGTACAATTTTTAAGCAGGGCTTATGAGTATTATCAAAGATTGGAAAACAGGGCTGATGCTGCACGAGTTTCAAACAATTTAGGATCTGTTTACATGCGGCTTGGAAATCACGAAAAGGCCGCAGCAGCTTATTTTGAATCACTTAAATTTTTCGAAGAGCTAGAGTACCAAATGGGTATTGCGGGAATCAACTCCAACCTGGCGCTGTTGTTTTCAGATCAAAAGGAATATGAAAGGGCCTTGAAACACAGCAGGTTTGCCCTAAAAATATTCGAGGAGTTAGGTGAAAAGCAGGAACATGCTGATCTTCTAAACAACATAGCTGAAATTCACATAAACTTAAGAGAACCAGATAAAGCGTTGACTATTTTGAATAAATGTCTTAAACTTTATTCTGAGATCAACTACCCCCAAGGAATCGCATCGACCTTAGATAATACTGGTATTGTCCATGCTCAGAAAGGTGAGTATCAAAAAGCATACGATGCCTACGAAAAGGCGCTTCAAATATTTATTGACTTAGATCAGATGGGACATGCCCCAGGAGTTTATAATAATATGGCCCATACTTTGATAATGATGGAGCGCTACCAGGATGCTTTGGATAAACTTGAAAAGGGCTTGAGTCTATCTGAAGAAATAGGACTTCAGGATGCCAAATTGGAATCGTACCAAAGGTATCATGAACTGTACGAGAAGAAAAATGACCATAAGACTTCTTTGAGTTATTTTAAACAATATTCCCTGCTAAAGGATAGTCTTTTTAATAAGAATAAAACCCAACAACTGGCTTATATTGAAGAAAGCTATGAAATAGAGAAAAGGGAACGCGAAAACCAATTGTTGCGTCAACAACAAGCCACCAAAGATGAAGTTATTAAACGGCAAACACTGCAGGTGAAGATGCTCATTGGTGGGGTGATTACTTTTCTGCTATTTGCCATCTACTATTATAGAATTAATCAACAGAAGAAAAAGACCAATGAATTGCTGAGTCAGCAGAACGAGGCGATCAATCAAAAGCAAAAGGAATTATTGTCTGCCAACCAAAGTTTGCAAATATCTGAACTGCAATTGCATGAAACTAATCAAGAATTGCAAAGCGTTAATTCTCGCTTGGAAACTACGGTAAAAAAACGGACCTCAGAACTGCAGCGGACTAACCAGGAATTGGATACCTTCCTGTACCAAAGTTCCCATGCGTTAAGAAGACCAATTGTGCATGTTAAAGGGTTGGTGCAACTGGCTCGAATTGAACCGGATCCCCAGGAAGTAGTGGGTCTGTACGATAAACTGGATGATACTGCCACTCGTATGGACCTGATGTTAAAAAAACTGGTGATGGCCAGTGAGATATACGTTACCAAGCCTGAGGTGGACCAGATCGATTTTGAACAGCTAATCAGAGAGGTTTGGGACAGCTTAACCGACACCCTGAAAGCACAATCAGTTAGTTTGGAATATACTATTCCCAAAAAGACAGAGTTTAGAGCAGATCGAAAACTGATTAAAGTAATGTTCCTGAATCTTTTGGAAAATGCCATTTTTTACAATGAAGCCACTAAAAGACGTAAAGCCACGGTTACTATTGGAATTACTTCAAATCCTAAATCACTGGACATCAAAGTGAATGATAATGGAATCGGTATTTCAGAAGAGTCCATTGCCAGTATATTCGATCTGTTTTCAGTAGGTACTGACAAAACCAGAGGATACGGGCTGGGTCTTTATATTGTAAAAAAGGCTGTTGAAAAGTTACAGGGGGTAATAACCGTATCCAGTAAAAGAAACGAATTCACTACATTTCATATAACCCTACCCAAGGAAGTCTGATATTGAGCACTGAGTATTTCAAAAAGTTGCTCCTTTCTTCTGGGTGAAACAGGAATTGACTGATGGTTTTCCAATACCAATGCCCCGCCATCTCTTTTGTCGAATCGAATTACAGCATCCATATTTACCAGATGACTTTGGTGACATCTAAAAAAATTGAAATTGGCTAACAGTTCATCATACTTTTTTAACGTCTGTGAAACCAAAATATTCGAAGGGCTCTTCAAATGGAATAATGTATAATTTCCTTTAGCCTCGCATCGAATAATATCTTTTATCCGAACCACGTGATAGGCTTCTAATGTTTTTAGCACAATGGTCCGGTCCCTGCCATTTCGTTGTTGATTGTACATTAGGTTTTGAAGTCGGAGTTGTAAACTTTCAGCGTAGAATACTTTTTCAGCTTTAGCGATACTTCTTTTCAGATCGTCGGGATCAATTGGTTTTAGCAGGAAGTCAAGAGCGCTGAACCTAAAAGCTTCTACTGCATATTGGTCGTAGGCTGTAATAAAGATAACCTGAAAATCCATCGGATGAAACTCTTTTAAAAGCCGGAAACTATTGCCATCTCCCAATTTCACATCCAAAAAGACCAGGTCTATTGGCTTGGACCGCAATAGCTGTTTAGCTTGGATAGCATCGGTGGCAGTTGCTACTACCTTGACCTGAGGGCATTCTTGACTAAGCATCTGCAGCAAACCTTCTACAATTGCTATTTCATCATCGATTATGATAGTACGAATTGACATGATAGATTAATTTATTGGAATTTCTAGTGATGCCCTGGTTCCGCAAAGGCCTGCTTCAATTTTAGATCTACTTTCCACCTTAAAAAGAATCTTATTTTTGCTTTTACGATTAATCAGGGACAACCGTTCAAATGTGATGGTGTTGCCAAGACTTTGTTTAGATTTATTAGATTGATTGACTCTATTTGAATTTTCAAGTCCAACCCCGTTGTCCTCCACCGCGATCACAATATGGTCCAGTAATTGCTTAATTTCAATTTTAAGCCATCCTCCTTGTTTGGGCCTAAGCCCATGTTCTATGGCATTTTCAAGCAACGGTTGAATGATTAAAGACGGAACCTGTATAAGATCAGTGTCTAATTCCGGGTCTATTTCAATGGTGTATTGGAACGGTTTATTGAAACGCAAAGATTGAAGGTCGAGGTAATATTTCATGGTTTCCAGTTCAGTACTGAGCGTGGTTTGACTTGTTCGGGAACTTTCCAAAATTGATCGCATAAGTTTGGAGAATTTGGACAAGTATCGTGCAGCTTCGCGTGCTGTTTTGTTATACATGTAGTGCTGAATGGCGCCCAGGGCATTAAATATAAAATGAGGATTTAGTTGTGCCCTTAGAATTTTCTGTTCCAAAGCGAAATTTTGATTCATTGATTTTAGTCGATGTTGCCGGTAAATCATAGAAAACAAAGCAGTAATGAGAATGATCACTGAAATGGATAGAATTAGTAACACATTGCGCTTATTAATCTGAAATTCCAGTAGGGCAGCTTCCGACTGCAGGGATTTCAACGCCAGGTCCCTTTTATCAATATGCTCTTTCAACTCCTGTTGACCAATAAACCGGCCAATCTGTTGATCATTTAATTCCTGACTAAGAGAGGAATATAAATCATAGTACATAAGCGCCATCTCTAATTCATCGAATGATTTATGTAATGTTATCAGTCCTTCATAAAGTTTCAATTCCTGCACTTTTTGCCCCGATTTCAAGGCAATTTGTAAACCCTTCATTAAAGCAAGTTGAGCCTTTTCTGGCATATTAGCGGCTAAATATGACTCACCCAGTCCTAAAAAAGTTGCTGGTAAATACGCGGTAGCATGAAGTTGTTGAAGTTCTCGGATTGCTTGCTGATGTCGCTCGATAGCCTTGTCATAATTAAGCTGCGCATAAAAAATCTTTCCAAAGTTGTCGGAAGAAACTGCCATTCCAACTTTATAATTAAGTTCTACATACAAATTATATGCAAGGTTCAAATATTTTTCTGCTATTTTAAAATCTTGGGTTTCTGTATAGGTAACCCCCATGTTGTTATAGACCGTTGCCAGCTGGGGTTTCATTTGTTGCCTTTCCAGAATGGATTGTGCTTCATGGTAGATTTCCAATGACTTTGAATACAACTTCTGTTCAT